>Ga0310691_10000084_pt1 | contig 181447 bp, 179 predicted proteins | sample 176DNAGHGlowgp2_FD_203887 | JGI IMG/M metagenome (GOLD analysis project Ga0310691, IMG submission 203887) | Sheep rumen microbial communities from Palmerston North, Manawatu-Wanganui, New Zealand - 1766 DNA GHGlow gp2 (v2) (version 2) | ecosystem: Host-associated > Mammals > Digestive system...
ATCTCTCCCTCGTATCATCTCCGCTTTCGAATCTTTTGTAATATTTCAGCAAAGCCAGAGATGGAACATGTTCGAACACAATTTCATCAACACGATGATCGGACAACTTGGACTCTACAGTAGAATCGCACTTGATGAAATGCCCATATTCCTGCTTGGACATCCCCCAATACTTGGCTATGTTACGGGCAAGACAAACATTCTTCGAGTGATATCTTGGCATCCATTTCTTCACAAGATCGTTTCCGTTTTCTATTTCTGACTTTAACCAGTCTAGAATCTCTCTACTAATGACATATTGTCTGGTTTTTGCGTCAGCTATAAACAAATCGTCCACACGGCCAGCATTGACAATGTCATCGATCGAACAATTCGACATGTGCATAAGAACACGGCCAAGATCCCTTCGTCCAAGACCGTTACGAGGATCCCTGACGAACATGGAGAAGAGACGTTCCCTATCGGACTCACCTATCTCTGGAACCTCGTCAAGATGATTGGTGTAATATTCCGTTAGAAAAAGTATGTTGAGAAGTGGATCATTTCCTACATGGGTGAATGCGATGTCTCCGTTCTCTGTTCTTTTCTGTGAGAAAGCCTCTTCCAAATTCATATTCGTTCTGTTTTTGTTTGACAATGCAAATATACGGAAAGTTTTTGAAACGAAAAAATGTTTTCTATAATTATTTTACTCCAGTGTGCCCGAATCCACCTTCTCCCCTTTCTGTTTGATCAAGTTCGTCGACTTCTTCCCATTCAACAGTTTCATATTTATGTATAACCATCTGGGCAATTCGATCGCCGTTGTTCACAACGAAATCCTCGTTACTAAGATTGATTAGGATGACACCAACATCACCTCTATAATCACTATCGATCGTAGCTGGTGCATTAAGTACAGTAATTCCTTTTTTCAGGGCAAGTCCACTTCTTGGCCTAATCTGAGCTTCATATCCTTCTTCTAAGGCGATTTTGATGCCAGTTGGTATAAGTTTACGGTCCATTGGCTTCAAAGTCACTGAAGCTTCCAGAAATGCCCTCAAATCCATTCCTGCAGATTGTTCCGTGACGTATGTCGGCAAAGGGTTTGTGCTAAGATTGACAATTTTAAATTTCTTCTTTATTTGCATCTTTATTTAGTAATTATATACATGATGGCACTAATTCACCTTCTTTTTATTGATTTTTCTTTTTGATGTTTTTCCTTACCGATAAAATAATATGTTTGGCAAATTCTTCCAATTGGATTATCGAAATTCCACCTACCATATATTTCACTTCTACGATTTGCATAAAGTAATTCGTTCTCCAATGTTTTTTGTGACGCAGTAAACGTAAATCCTTTCCAATTTATAACGACAATGCGACTTTCTTTCTTTTTGCAATTTATATTACAGTCACGTTTGCACGTATTTATTCTACCTATAAGATATTTAGTTGGCAATGTTGAAATTAACTCTTTGATTTTTTCAGAATCTGTTTTCCAATATAGTTTTTTCAATTTATTGTCTGTTTTTTCTTCTTGTATCATAAGCAATTTATTTTAGTGTCATCAGGTATATAGTTTCCCTTTATTTTCTTTTTTATTTGAACTCAATGTATAGTAACCATACCACTTATTATCTTCTGTACCAAATCTTTTCAATTTGACATTACGTTTCTCTGCACATTTTTCACAATAAGATTCGATCCATCCTTCTGTGTATCCAGCAGCTGGCGCCCCACAATCAATACAAGTCCTGAAAGAAATGAACTCATACTTCTGGATAATTTTGTTGACATCCTCTGGAGCACCACCATCATACCAGTACAACTCCCCAAACTTCTCTTTAATCTGCATAATACGATAGTTCCTTAGGAGTTTCCTTCCACCAGCTTCTATCAATGCATCCTTTATTTCCTTGCACATTTGGATTCCGAAACATTTCCTCCAACCCTTGTCCATAGAATCAAGTTCAGTATATGTAGGAATCCAACAAATAACCTGCAAAATTTTGTCATGCCAAATCTTCAGTATTTTGTAACGGATCCATTTGAATCTGTTGGTTATTTCTGTACGATAGGATCCATCGTTTACGATCTTTGTTGAACCAGCATATAGATCCTTCATCTTATCGATGATTCTCCAGTTGTTGTAATGCAACCCAGTGAACCTGTTCCTTGGATAAAGGAAAGGGAACCTCAGGCTGAGATATACAGATCTTGGAATGTTACAAAACCTTTTCCATTTGAATCTCAGCCTTCCCTTAAACATTTTCCACTTACTGTATGGCATTTAATCTTCTTCCCAATAATGTTTTGCGTCTTCGTAATAATGATGCTTCACTTCATCATACACTTTGAACCCACCATCCCTGCGAATCTCAGTAAAAGCCTCTATCAACCCATACCACTTTTTACGCTCACAGTTTTCGTCAAGTTGTTTATAATCCATGTTATAAGGCTTGTCAAGCTGATATGATGACTTATACGCATTTTTCTCTACACCATCGACATACATGCTGAACTCACCCTCGTTCAAAGTGATCGTTTGCCCAGTAGAAAAGTTATCCTTGATGTACCACCAATACTTATTTGCGAAAGTAGTGTCTATATGGGCGTATGCTTTGTCAAAAAGATCATCAAGTTCATCCTTTGTGAACTCCTTAACTTCAATATTCGAACCCCTTCCGTTCGTCTTGTATCCTAGATAAAGGAAATGACACCACAAATCCTCGTCATCGTACACAGCTTTTTGAATATCTTTTGTTGTTTTCACACCAATCAACTCTGGGATAAGATGAGCCACTATATATTTATATTCATCTTGATATGCACATGTATTCTTGTTGAAAAACTTGTAGAATTTCGACAACGTTTCTACATCGTCTACACTAAAAACAGACACTCCTATACCATCAACATAGTTTTTGAATATTCTTGCCAAATTATGATCATTCATAATCTTTTCGCAATCTTTGATATTGATTGTCACATTTGCTATGTGTCCTTTCTGATGAATTGCCTTCAACAACTTTTCGAGTTCTGGATAGAGTATAACGCTCCCTCCTCCAATAGAAAACTCGCAACGATTTCTTTTCGTTACTTCTGGTTCACCCATAGCGTTGACAACTTGATATACAAGGAAATTGATATCTGCATGTTTTCCTTGCATATTAGAATCCATGAAACAAAAAGGACATCCGTTATCACATTGATTCGTAATCCTCAAATCGATCAATTCAGGAGCTTCAGGAACAATTTCATCTTCAGATGTAGCAAACCTGATTCTTCCACAAAAACTGTCCTTTATTGCATGTTTTTCATAATACTCATCATCATCTTTTTTATGCACAAAGTCATACGTATCCCCATATCCTACCCAATAGTTTCCATTCTTTGTCACGCCACGTTTTCCATTACGATCTCCGTAACGAACCATATCTGGATCTGGAACTTCCACATGTCCAGAAATAGTATCGTACACAAAATCCATCTCATCGGATCCTCCGACGATCACGATTTCCTTGTTGTCGATCACATTCCTTAGATAATCGACACTTGCCTCAAGATTACCTTCGAACGACAGACTCCCACGGCAATACATGCCAAATTTCTCATTATCATAATCGTCTGCGAAAGCATCCTTGATTTTCGGGAAATACTGCTTCATCTCTGGATATATTGATGACATAACCTTCACCAAAGGCTCATTCCACATGATAGCGGCAAGGACATACTTTATCTTTGCATCACGGGAAGCCGCTATAGTGCTGTCGCATCTCCCATAATAGTCAAGCTCGAATATGTCGAGATCCTTGAAAAGCTCGCCGTCATTCCTATAGATTAAGGAATGTGTTGAACTGCTGTTTGTTGCAAGTCCTCTCCTGAAATTCTTCAGGTAGATCGTATGAAATCCGAAATTCATCTCTTTGTCTTTTTCCATTTTTTCAATATTTGTTTACTATAAATTCACCATAATTGTTTGGATCATTAGTGACACAAGCGGTAGCTTTATCTTTATCTTTCGGAACACCGATCGTAAAAGTTTCTATGAAGCATCCAGAAAAATCATCCATCGTCTTTTCCCAAGCGTCCGACATAATTTCAAATTCATGAACAGTATGCCCATCTCTATCGACTCTTGTGGAAAGAAACTTGTCATCATCTTCTGTATACTCATGTTCAGAATCACTTCCCCATGGATCGTCTGGATAACCAGAATTACAGTTAATAAACTCGTCGAATGTCATAGGAAGCTTGCTCTCGTCGATAACATATTCCATACACGTTTCCTTTGCCTGCTTCATTGCCTCATCGAATGTTGGCCACACACCAATGATGTAATGATATGAATCATCATAGCATCCTCCGTATTTTTGTACTATATAAACCTGCTTATTTTCCATTTGTGTTTTAATTTATTAATTTTCAAGATAAAACAAACTCAAGTCTGTCATATTCATCTGGAGTAGGCCATTCCATTTTTTCTATCATGGAAACAAGTGTAATTGAAGGAATCTGACCCTTTCTTCTCTCAATGTTCTTTTCAATTCCACGAGCTTCACACATAATATACCTCCAAGTCACGTCATATCCAGACAACAGTTTCTTGTATCCATCCCGATACTTACGTCTGTTGTTCATGTTGTTCAGGACAATATACTTACCTTCGTTTGCGGCTTTCAGCAATTTTTCATTAAAAATCTTAGTAACCAGACTTTCCTCGTCTTCGGTTCCAAGATACTTCTCTCCATCACCACACAACCCGATATCCGCCCTTATGTCATCTCTGCAAATAACAACCTTATCCGAAAAACTAGGATCGTTATGTATAGCCGTGTCTTTCCCAGACCCAGGCAATCCAATATACAAATCAACATTCAACCTAGGTTTCTTTGATATCTTATGTTGAATTTTGTTTACCGTATCAAAAGAATTGTTCTTTTTTGTAAAACAATCAAGATCGGAAGCAACCAACATGATATTAGATAAAAGCAACTCATCGCTTTCGTTCAAAGACGGATCCTCTGACACAGACCCTCTGATGTCACAAACCTTCAACCAATACAGAAGAGATAGACTTGGAACCTTGGTCGACATGTCAAGAACCTTTTGGATACAATCCTTTGATCTGACAATATTCAATGGTTCCATATGCCAACGGACAAGAGAACAGACACCTTCACGGAGATCGATCGGAAGATCCCACAATATTCTCCTTGTTATCTTCTCTCCCTCTATCTCATGGCCATAATGGTGCCAGAGTTGATCAGATTCCTTGAAGAATGTTGTCCTGCATTTCCCAACATCATGGAATATGGCAGAGAGCAAAAGCAAATCGACCTTAAAGTCCATAACATTTCCATATTCTCTCAAGTTATGCTCGATAAAATTCACCATGTGTTCGACAACCTTCTCCACATGGATACTTACGAATTCACCTTCACTGTGCCACTTAGGAGACTGTCTAGTCGTTTTTAGTGCGACAAACTCTGGGATGGACCAAATGTAATCCCAGTTGATCGTAACTTTGCGATATGAGTTGTCATATTGATCCCAAACCAGATCGACTTTGTAGAAATCATCTTTTGTAGTCATGACTAAATAATTTGTGCAGCAAATATACGGAAAATGGACGAAACCAAAAAGGATTCGTCCATTTTTTCTTATCAAAACGAAAACTTAGTTCATGTCCTCAATGTTTTCCTCTCCAGAATCATTCTCTTCCGCCTCTTTTCCGTAATGACGAAGAGTTTTTAGTTTCCATGCCCTTGGTTTGATATCATCATCGATTCTAATAACTATACCCTCACGAGGAACCTTATTTTCTGTACACAAAGGTTCATCCAACTCCATCAAGAAATTCTGCTTGTCGTTCTTCATCCTAGCAAGGACATTATTGTGCCAATGCAGATCCTCTGGAATATCTGGATAAAGATCTCCAAGCCTACCGTGATATAGTGTTGTCAAACACATAATGTTTTTCGCAACATCTGGGTACATCCTGATGATATCCTTTGTCCACTGGATGACGGCATCAATGTTCCATTCCTCCTTATTACCTTGTTCATCCGTCATTGTAATGCGATAAGGCATAAATTTCCATTCCCCGACCTTACACCCATAGTCATGGTTCTTTTGGATAAACTTGTTCGTTCCTGGGACATATCCGCAAATCTCTCCGTAAACTGTCATGCCTTCCAAAAGCATTGGTTTGATAACCTCGTTGACGACGCCCCAAACATCCGTATTGTAATATCCAGAACCGACCCCAGAGTTGATGTACTGATTCTTGATTGTTGTTCTCGACGCATACACGTTACCATATTCTTTATCCTTGATCTTAAATCCAATAAACTTCAAAAACTTCTTGACCCAATTCAGTTTTTTCTTCACAAGGATGTTACAAAAAATGGCAGACGTTCCGTGAATTTTCACCGTGATATGAACGATATCATCTGGAGAAAGTTCCTTGATATGCTCCGCAAGCATCGTCGTGTTGTAATGGAAAGCGAACTGGCCATCGATAAGCCTGTCAAATCTCTTCAATTTACGCATGCGCTTCTTCCACTCAGATTGAGATCCAGTATGATGATCAGTCTGGACTACGATGTACTTCCAGCAAAGAATTTCATCATTGATTATATCGAACTGCGTCCCTACAAGAGAATTCCAATCGATTCCAACCAAAGATGGATCCATCTTTTCAAGGGAATCCACACCAGCGATAAATCCCTGAGAATACTGCCCCCTCAACTTGAGGATACGCACACGTCCCTTTGAATTGAAGAAACCGCACATCGACTTGATCTGTTGCAATAGTTCCATTTTCTTGGATTCATCGTTCTGCTGTTCGGCAAGCTCGATAAGTTGCTTTACCTGTTCAGCATTTGAATTCATCTCAAATTCTGAACGTTCATAGAGATTGTTTGCCGACAGGAATTTCTTAGATATGCATGTCTCACACGGGAAATATACGACAAGATCCCCTGGTTTCATATCCTTGGAGATTACCATGTCATACCCGTTGATCACAGTCTTAACAAGCCTGTCCGCATTCTCGATAGGAAACACTTCCTCGATTCGACAAATAGTTGCCAAATAGTTAGGATTGTGATCCTTTGATAATGTTAGTGGATTGTTGATCATTTTGTTAATTATTTAAGTTCATTTTTCACTTCTTCAATCATTTCGTGTACAATTTTAGCAAGACCAGCATAATAAACAACATCTTCTAAACTATCGTTAGACTTTACTTTGCTCATAATGTTATTATGAATCTTAGATAAAGCTGACAAATATTGGCGTTGTTCGTCAGTAGGTTCTTTCTCTAAACCATCACTACTATATTTTACTAAAACGCTTACAACACCATTCGGAGAAGATTTTTCACAATTTTTTAATGTCTGAACTCGATCAATAATGTCATAAGCAACATCCCCTATTAAATTAGAAGAAAGCTTACTCACTGAACCATGATTCTTCGACAAATCATTTAAATCTCTGACAAGTAATTTACTAATTTCCATTATAAACGATATTAAAACGATGAATTATATTTTACCAGCTAAACGTAACTACGTCCTCCCCTTCTGTGAAATTATCAATTATGTTCTCTTTAAAAGATCTCTTCGGATCGATCGTAATCTTATCTCCACACCAATCAACCTTATGTTTTCTGTCGCAATAGTCTTTCCTGTATCTCTCAAGTTCCTTTTTCGACCAGACATAATAGCCGATCTTTCCATCATCATAATCTTTATAGAATTTTTCGTTCAACCCCTTCCTTTGATATCCGACTTCCTTCCAGAACAGAACCTTAATTTTCACCTTCTTCGTCGGAACATCTTTCCAATAGATTTTCTTCAGCTCTACATTTTTCCAGAATTCATCATATTTCTCTGGATGTTCTTCATCATACTCTGGCGGAACACATTCTATAGGAAAGACCTCCACGAATCCATCCTTACCATGCAATTCCATACTGACCGACCATTTATCAATATCGAATCCAGTCTGTTCCTTGTACTTTTTCCAATCGTACCAAGTTTCCTCAACTTCATGTTCATATTGTTTAGTCCATTCTGGAAAGCCAAGACGATCATATGTTCCGTTCCCTTCCTCATCTAACATTCGGAAGTAATCCTTGTTCTTCTTATCCTTTGGTCTTTCCTTCAAGATTTTACGCACTGTAATGTCAAGTCCCATAAAATTAAAGTTTAATATTAATATTAATATTTGCCATCTTGAACGCATGATGTAACTGATCAACTGTCTTACATGTTGCGCAGAAAATGACATCCCTTTGATAAGAGTTGTTTGCCCTGTCGTCTATCCCTTCCCAGATCACCTCGAACCTGTTCAAATGATGATAGTATTTCGCGTATTTCTGATCTCCGAGATCCATAAACGCATACATTCCGTCATCCTTGAAACCGATCTTCTCCATGATTGATCGATCGACAGGTATCAAACCGACCATCAAATAATCGATTTTCGATGGAATATCTAATCTCACTGGTTTACCATTTTCCCACGTAAAAGAGTGTTTCAATCTGATTCCATCATCCATTGGATACAAAACCTGTAAAGGCATTTCTGGGTATTGTAAGTCAATAACCCAATCTCCACTGATAAAATCCTCTGCAGTGTAATCTTCAATTTTGCACATAAGTAAACAATTTGTGAAGCAAATATACGGAAAATGTCATGAAAAAGAAAGAAGATTTTTAAAATCTACTAAAGGAATCTCTGTCCAACCTATAATCCATCCCCTGTGAATCTCTTCTCCCATTGGATCGCACCAGCATCTTTTATCCTTGTCATAGTAAGCTATTTCCTTTCTTTCGTTATAGTGACAGACAAGAACTTCCCTATCGTTTTCTGGGAGACGAGACGAACATGGAACCCATCGATCAACACCATTCATTTTAGAAAGTCTCTTTACAGTCTTCTTTGTCAACTTCAGATGTTCCTTCAGATGATTGATTGTTTGATCCTTTTTCGAATATCCCACGGAACAGATATCTTCCTGAACGGTCCAATATCTCAAGGATACAAGTCTACCCAGAATCGCTCTTTCGTCTGATGTCACTTTCCTGTATATTTTCCTCAGGTTGTGGCCGAATGGATCGATCCCATTGTCACACATAACTCTTTTCAGGTTTCCACTCTCATTGAATTGTATGATTGCTGGAACATTTTCTGGATCAAATCTATCCGTCAGGAAAGACTTTACTTTGTCGACAATCTTCTCTGGTATGACGTAATAGAAACATGCGATAATTTCCGCATCATGAAAATGATCTTTCGTAAAGTCTTTCTTGAAATCCTCGAAACTTCTCTTGATTTCAAACTCCGTGCAGATTCCTGATTTCTTTACGCAAAGAAGATCCGCCTCATATGGAAGCAGACCCCAGCTAACGTTCGGTACTATCAAGTCTGACCGTTGATTACACCATTGTGAATTTCTTAATAGTAATTGTATTTCCTTAACTGAAAATTTTGTGCAAACTGCCATAAATTATATTTTAAACATTAAACAACTGGCCCATATTTTTCGTAAACACTCATGAGTACGTTTGAAAGTCCAACAGGATGATTAACAAAATTTTCTGTAATATTGACTAAATGTTTCGTAACATGTTTAAATAATTCGTTTTTTCTGTAATTCCATCTTTTACGAAGATATGCACACATCTCTTCATACGAAACATTTTTATCTCTGTATATTTCATTAAATGCTTTAGTCACATTAAACTTTTCTTTATCATCTTTTAAATCTTCTATATCAACCAAACGTTGTTGAATGTTCATCATATTTTGATAAAAAGATGTGTTTATAATATAACTCATCAACTTTCTTGGTTCTTCGGTCACACGGAGTTTAGATAAACGATAAACTTCGGCTAAAAATTCATTCTGTTCTGCTTCCCGTTCCGATTTTAAAATAAACGATATCACAGACGCGAGCTTTCCTTCGATCGAATTAATCATTGTAGAGTAAAATGCCAATTTTTCTCTATTAATTATACTTTCAAACTCATATCGCATATATGATTTTCCGTATTTTGAATTTATTGTTTCCATATAATCATCATACGCATGACCAAGTTCATGTATAATTGCGCTACGAAACTTATTTATAAAATCGCTATCTTGTCCCATAGAACTTATCTGGATAACAATATCAATTCTTCCATCTTTGATCATAGATTTGTTCTGATTATAAGATGCCATAATATCAGCTGTTGGAACACGCACATTGAAATACATTAATTGTATTGTAAGAGAATTAAAAAAAGGATTATTCATCTTCGATGGATCTATGTGTACATCTCCTTCAAAAACCCCATACTTTTCGACAAATGGTTGAATAATTGAAAGCGTTTGTTTAACGACTTCTTCAGAGATTGGAATAAGAGGATCATATAGCCCTTGTGACTCTTTGATTAGAAACTTCGCTGGAGATATTGCTAAAAGATTAGAAATGTATCGTTTAACAAGATCTATGTCTTTGTCTTCCATTTAAAAACATGTTATTTTTGTTATTTATAAATTTCTTTTAAAAACGATACAACTCTTGGCCAGTTAACTTCTACCGTATCATCATATTTTCTGGATTTGATTACAAAATCCTCGATCGATCTCTCTTGATAATCTTCATATATTGTATAGACATCTGACGCTATAAAATCTACAAAACCTTTTGTCAATCTTCTCTCAACAACAAGTTCGTTCAAGATATTTGTTGCACAACATGACATCGCGGACAAATTATATGCTGTTAATTGTTCATATAAGAAAGAATCTAAAGATGTCTTTAACAAATCATACAATTTTTCTCTTGCGGTAAAATAATTACCAATATTACATTGAAACATTATTTCATTTTTCATATCTTCTTTAGAACTATCAATCTTAGAACTATCAATATTCGTCTCTATCATAAGGTTCATAATTTGGATTATTTTCCGCGATTCTATCAAGCTTTTCAATAAACTCATCCAACTTACACCCAGCCTGTATAGAAGTCATATCCTTTGGTTTACCAGACTCTGAAGCATCATATATCCATGCGACAGCACCAGCATTGATCATATCCACAGAAAATGGTGAATTGTACCCACCATAGTCACATGGAAGTTTATAATAAATGGATTTTACACAGAATGGAACTACGACAATATTGTAATATTCGATCTTTGTCGCAATATGTAACCCTTCTGGTGTTTCTCTGGTTTCAAGAATCATGTCATCGTATGGACGTCCTGCATTGTGCTCGTATGGTTGATCATTCCAGTCATCTGCAAATTGTTGATACAGATGCAGTTGCGTAAAATAAGCATTCAGTTCAAACTCTCCAGCTTTATATTCAGGATTAGGAAGATCCTCCATTTTGAAGTCTGGATAAAGCCATTGCTTCTTCTGATATTCCTCCCATGGAAGAGAGATAAAATCCTTATACTTCTCTCTTATCTCAGGACGGTAATCAAACACTGTTCTAGGAATACTATCAACATAACACAACTTAAATTCAGTTATGTTGTCGTTTTTCAATTCCTTTGGAAAATCTCCTTTCCTGATTTGTTCTGGAGTAACTTTGATGTATGGCATATTCTCTAATGTTTTATTTAAAAAATGGGAGACGAGCGAAATTTGCGGGGTCGGCTGCTTTCCGTTCCATCTATGTTGGCACCATCCAGCGGGGTTTGGATGGCCTTTGCCGAATGTTGGCCGTCCTCAAACGGTGGGTCTCCCCTTTCCATCCCCTTTCTTGGCATTAACCGATCCATATTCACAAGACAACCGAAACCTCTATTTGTATCTTCGGAACCAAGGCAAACACAGATTGCCTCAATATCACCTACTCTCTTGCTACTCTGGAGCCTGTCCTCATCCTCCCATTTCTATGCAAATATACGGATAATTTATCAAACAAAAAAGATAAATATCTAAAGTGGTTGGATTTATATTGTTTCCACGAAGTTATGCACTGGGTTCGCTGGTACGGGCATCAAGTAATTTCGCTACCACTTTGACAACGACCGAAAAACCTTGTCGCGAAGAAAGGGAGTCTCATTTGAGACTCCCTTTCAATTATCCTTTTATAACGGGGAAACTATCAATCTTTTTGTGTTTTCTTTTGGTATTTTCTTTACAATATCATATTTAAAGTCTTTTCTAGATTTTATTAATGTAATTGTGTTATCACACAAAGAAATTAGATTTTCAATAATTCCTTTTGTAAAATCATATTTTTCAATATAAAAAACAACAAGGATATTGTTAACCTCGTATCCGATTCCTATATTTCCTTGTTTTGATGCAACGCAATAAAATATTTGTTTACTACTATTAAACCCCACAGCATTTGCTATATATTGATTAACAAGTAATTGAAATAATTTATCTCCATAATATGTTGGTAGATTATAGCCAGACGGTTGAGAAAATTTTAATGTTGTAATCAATTGGTCTGCTGTCTTAGGTTGAGCAATTAAACCATTTGTAAAGAACTCCGCAAGAGCACTAAGAACAAATGCAGATGCATGCCCATTTTTTGAATGAGTATTCCAAAAATTTGTAAGTTTTTCATATTTTGTCATTATTTAAATCCTATCTTCCTGTTTTTCTTACCACTAGAACCTTTGTTGTCATAATGATAGATATCGGCCAGAGACATATCTTCGCAATCCACATCACCGAATCCCCTTTCCTTCAGCAAAGCCTTTGCCTTGTCAGCGCATAGTTTTCCAAATTCATATTTAGCGAAGCATCTACCTTTTCTCAATATAGCCTCATCAACAGAAGTGATATCAGCATTGAATGTACAGATAAACTTACCGTTGAATATATCGCTCATCAAACCGTCACTCATGTTCAACAACGATGACACAGCATTGGCGAAATCGTTTATTGTCCTTTCCTTGATCACTGTCTCACAATCCTCAAGAACGAAAACGGAATCCTTGTGTTCGATCAAAAACGTCACGAACTCTGGAGAAGACATGCTTGTCGCCATGGAAGGCGGAATCAATATATAAGGTTTGTCCGTGTTCGTTATCAGATGCCTGATGAAATATGTCTTTCCAGTACCAGGTTCACCGTTCAGCAAAATCAAACCAGATTTCCTGTCCTCGGACTCAATGAACTTGATGATATCTTCGCAGACTGGCTTGAAATCGTCATTGTAGTTCTTGTCTATGTCGATGTTCACGGAGTTTATCTCAGACTCTATCGTATAATATCCAGAATCAGTGTCATATGCGACAAGCTCGATCTTCGGATATTCATCTTCCACAATCTTCTTTGTCGGCAACTTTGATATGAAATCGTCAGTAAACTTCTCAATGTCAATCCCAGAATCAAGATCATATAAAACCTCAATGGTATCATCGTCGAACGTGATTATGATATTTTCGTCACTGAGTATGATTGTGATCAAAGCTATGATATGATCTCCTAAAAGGAACATCGATTTCCTGTTGTATCTAGGCTCCTCTGGATTATCTTCCCTTTCCAATGTCGCACAGGAAACCCTGTCGTCGATCGATCTGCAAGACTGCATATATACCTTGGCGTTAGGATATATTGATCTGATAAAAGACTTGTCTATCTTCTCGAAATCAAACTCTGATTCTGTGTCATTTAGTTCGCACCCATACTTGCTAGGCATAAGATTGAACATTTTAGCGTACATGTACTGACGCTTGATGTATCCTTCGTTGTTAAATATTTCCTTGGCGTTTATAATCATTTTTCTGATGTTTATCCGTTTAACAAATCTTCCTCAAGAATTTCCCTGAGGTTGACACATTTCTCTATTATGAAATCATACCAGTCGTCTGGAGATCCTATCTCTTCCCCATATATCGTCTTGAAAGGTAGATTGTACATGGCCCAGATCGATGTCTGATACACAGTTTCCTCGAAATTAAGATTACCGTCATCGTCCATACATGGATGACGTCTAGCATACGTTGTTATCTTCTTCTCGATTTCGCCGAAATTCTTGTCGTCTATTTTTGTGTTGTCCGCCATTTATTATTTATCACATATATGACGCAAATATACGGATTTTTCATAAAACAGAAAAACAAATACCCAAAGATATCAACACACCAGTTACACCGCCAAACACATCTGCCGCAAAATCCTTCCATGACGAAACACCTCCATGTGTTTTATCATAAAGTTCCTTAGACGCTCCAATCATACAAACACACAGGAAACTAAGAATTGTCGCCAACCACAATGGGGTGAACAGACAAAACAAACAGAACGAGATCTGACAGACAACCATGCTTAAAATAAAGTGCAGCACCTTATCGTTACTGATGCTGCACAATATACTTTCAATTCTTTTAATCATAGTGAATACCCCCAGAAAACAAATGCGACAATAAACATGATTAATCCACCGAACACAACACCGATCGCACACGGGATCCAATACCACGGGTTCCATTTTGTTTTCGTGACAAGAGCTTTAATTCCAGCAATAATTGGAAGTCCGAATGTGACAATTCCTGCAAGGCCCTGCCACAGATACTGCCAATTAAAACCAGCATAATGCCACACGAATGTGAGTATGATTGTCACAAACATTGCCCAAAGATGGGCAACCCCCGCATTTCCTTCCCATGGCCATATAAACGCATGTTCTGAAAGCCAATTGTTGAGTTTCTTAAACATTATGAAAAAATATTTTTTCTGTATTTATCGATTTCATAAATACCGAAAGGATGTTTGAACAATGATAAATTGGGAAGAAGTTAGAGTTAATGCTGCAATATCAGCTATACAGGGTATTATGGAAAGCGGAAAACTAGGAATGGTTCTCGAACTGGATCCAGACATTCTGGCAAAACAGGCTGTAAGGGTTGCTGATGCCCTTGTGAATGAGTTAAAAAACGATTAATATCAAAAAGGAAGTCCATATTCAGATTCAGCCTCTTTTACGGAACACATCACCCTTCGTTGTATATCAATGTTTAGATTTCGAGATGTCTGGTACATATAAGCAAACCTCCCAGCGAAGAAAACGACAGCTGATATGATTCCATCTTTTTTGTTCTGGACCATTATAACTGTTGTCATCGCATCTGTGATCGAATCTCCGCCAAATCCATCAAACCCAAGTGCGGTCGAAGGCAAACTCTGCATGAAACTAATCATGTTAACAAGATAAAGATCCCTGTTTTCGCGAAGCAGATCATCTATATGTTTCTTTATCTTAGATAGTTGTTCTATATAATCATCAACTATAGTCCTGTTTTTCGGAAAATACTTTAGCAGATTGATCGCATCCAAATACTTCTGCCCATAAGATGGATCTCCCAAAACATTTCTTCTCTTTATAACTTCATCTCTGATTTCTTCTATATCCATAAGAACTATTTTATAAGATTTTCATAGCAATAAGCAATTCCAGCATCTAACGCCATGTAATGTGATGCAAACCCAGTCTTTGTTTTTAAAAGTTTGAACATTTCTGGATACAGTCCATATATCTCAAAAAGAAAACAAATCCCTTCTTCTGTGATATAAGGTTTTGTCGTTATATGCAAATCATGTTTTCCCCTCAATTTGTCACAAACGAAATCAGGATCATATGCTTTAACAAGACTATCATTTAATTCGGAAACATTCGTTTTCTTGGCAATACCATCAGAACCATAGTACCAGAAATTGTTTTCATAGTTACTATATTCATCACGACATTTCTGCGTAATTATCTTTGCTGTTTTGAATGAGACTATTTTCATATTTCTTAGATTTTTGTAATATCTACAGCATCACCAGATTCAATCAATCCACTGAAGTCTATCTGATGATCATAAAGAAAATCCACATAGATAAAACACTGCTTCGGATTGAACGTAGGATATAAAACTTCAAAATTCTTTGTACTAGACTCATGTTCAATCTCCTGAACAACGCCGTTGTCCAACACAGTAAATTTATCCATATCTTTATCAGTGAATAGTCTATTAAGAAGTTCTTTCTTCTCTTTCTCCGTCAATGCGCTAAGAGGTCTCAAACATAACTTGACATCGTCGATATAAAATTGATCGCCAGTCTCGTCTTCTTTTAAGCGAAGATATCCGTCAGTACACAATTCATATACTTCGGAAATTATAGTTATCTCCTCATTAACGTCATCATCCCAGCCATGAGCCATAACCTTGACACCATATGGAATCCTCATGAATAATTCTTTTATTTTATTGTTCATCTGATTTTTTCTTCTTTAAGTTTCTTGGTTACAAAATCAAAAAAATCTTTTTGCGTCTGTTTAGTTTTATCAGTCGAAAGATGCAAACCACCAACACCAACAAGATGTCCCCATCCTCTCATCATAAGAAACGGTTTCTTTGCTGTTTCCTCATCATCACCGACCCCTATATAAGTTTTTACTTCATCGATTCCGACAAACTTGAACGGGTCAAATTTATCTTCATAATTCAGCAAAGAAACAACCCTGTTCAAATCATCTTCTCTCTTATGGTCTAAAACAGTAAAAGCCATCGTTCCGTCTGAACAGAATATATAGACATTCATTCCATTCCTGTATGGCGCCTTATATGCGTTTCTAAAATCCATCAACATTTAATTTGTTTCTTCTTTTATTTCTATTGTATACACTTTCGATATATTTTCAATCATTTTTCTAACGACATTGATATCGTCAGCTGTTTTTAATACATCAAGAAACGCAAGCATTGATTTAATCATATCAGAACGTCCATATCTTTTACCACGTTCAAATGAATCAGATTGACCAAAAGTGAAACAATTCCTTCCGAAACTTTCAAACGCTTGAGGTATATTATCTTTCGCAAATTCATATGTCTCTGATATACATTTATATGAATCTGTTTCTAAAATACCAGAATTCTTCCAAAAATCTTCAAAGTCTCTAAACATAATTTATTATATTATACCGTTATCTTAATTTACAACGCAAATATACGGAAAACCAAATAAACCAGAAAATCAAATCATAACAAGATCCAACTCATCGTTCGAATAATATCCATCAAGACTTGGAATCCTGACATTGTTCTTGTCACACCATAGGACAACATCGTTGAAATCCACCTTACCGTGCGACTGCATTCCGATATCTTTCTTAAAATTATCCCATAAGAATACATCGTTACCTTGCTTTATCTTCTCTATTGCATGTTCTCTTCCAGCCTTGTCATCATCAAACATGTATCTAACCTCAAACGGAAACTCTATGTGCTTTCCAGCCCCACATAAAGCCACACAATTCTTTATGAGGAAAGAATCCATAGGGCCTTCAACCACTGTCACTGGCTTGGTTATATCTACAGTAAGTATGTTGAAAAGCATGGAAAGCTCGTTTATTTCATCTGGAACTGTGATATTGTCATTGAATATAAGTTGATGGATCTTCTGCAAAGAATATGTCTTGTATTTCGCTTTAGATTTATCAAAAGAACGAACTTGCATACCGAATATCCTTCCAGAAGGAGTCAAGTTCAATATGAAAAGCTTATTAGCCTTTATCGAATACATGAAATTGTTGAATCCGTACTGATGTCTGTTAATGAGGTAAGACTTTCCCTGTGACGGAATAGAACATTCTGTAAGAGATAACAATGCCCTGAAAGAATCTCTGTCTATTGATAAGGATTCTATTGTATCAATGTCATATAACAGAGATGACATTTCTGTATTAGAAAATGAGGAAAAAGAAGAAATGTCCTGTTTTGTGTTGGAAAGATAGTTTGCAATATCAAGGGAAACTGATTGTCCATACTTAGTAAGGAATCGTTGGACAGACATACATGTACCGCAATTGAAACATTTATACAAGTTACGGAAGCGTCCTTCCAGTATTATGTTTCCGCGTTTCTTGTAATTATCCTTGGCTGAATCTCCACAACATGGTGCAGCAAAAGAGATTCTATCTTTATGGATTCTTATCTTTTGTTTCTGTTGGTTAGATGGAAAAACCTTGATAAGTATATCCTGAATCTTCGGTAAAATTGCATCTATAAAATCTTCCCTATTCCGTATCTCCATTTCTTAATATTTTTGCAAATATACGGAATTACAATAAAATAGAAAAAACAAAAAAATTATTCTATTTGATATTTTATTTTCAACATTTTTATAAATATTCAATAAAACTATCTAATATCTGATATATTAACAAAAATCAAGAACGCCCCTCCAATGACGGAGAGGCGTTTTCTTTTTTGCTTAGTCGGTTTTCCAGCATTGTTTGCATTCGGATATGAAACCGTCGGCTTTCATTTTATCTTTCAATCAATCCTTGTTATTTTACCATCATCTACTGCCATTCCTCGATGAAAGGTGCCAGCACCGCCACCGTGGCGACGACTACCTGTTTGGCAAGGGCATGAAGTGCGGCCCCGTGATGGGCAACTCGAAGCAGTTCGGGCGGTTCTGGGAGCGCCGTGTGGTGTGCGACGGCGGCATCTACCCCGAGCTGGGCAAGCGTGGCGTGGTGTTCTATTCCTTCAAGAACTCGGGCATCACCGATATGTTGGCGCGTGGTGTGCCGTCGTCGGTGGTGCGCGACCATGCACGGCACCAAGACCTGAGCACGACCGAGATCTATGGCCGCGGCTCCTCGTTGAAAGCCCCAGAAGCGTTGAAGGACTACAAGTGATTTTTTACCCTCTCATCTACCATCCAACAGGATAAGCCTCAGGCGAGTAGTTATTGTTGTCAATAAGGCTCACATAATGCACTAAGAGAAGCAGTGGTATTGCTACCACTATTCCTACTGAGATGATGTTCAATATTTCAGTCGATTCTATGGTCAGTTAGAGCAAAGGTGATTGTCTTATTTCCCTTCCTTATCGTGTTCACGGAAGTATTGGATAACTTCTACATAGGCCAGCGGCACATCCGTGAAAGTCTCTCCTGTCTTCGTCACAATACTTGCCACCTTCGGGGCTGATGCCGCACTATCCACCATATGGTGGGCATCGTCACCCTCCGCAGGGGCAGGTAAAGCACGAAGTTCTGCGGGAGAGCCACCGTTTTGAAGTGACTTTATAAACTGTTTCGATAGGTTAAAATCAACAGTTTTATCTGCCACAGAAATCCATATCCTTACAGGGGTCGAGCAGAAACGAGAACATTGTGAGAGGGGTTCTTCTGCGTTTCCACGGGCTGTCCACCCAATTTCAAACAATTCTTCTGGTGTCTTACCAACAATTCCGTTCAGTAACGGCTGTGTTCCGAGCATCTTCCGTATTTGAGATTTGAGATATGCCTTCCTTTCGGCTTCGGAAGGATTAGTACCGTCATAGTATTGCTCCCAACCTTCATCCCATTGATAGTCAGTTGCATAAATCTCCGTTCCTCGAAAATCATTATCCATTGATGTGCTTCTCATATATGCGTCCAACTTCGGTGCAAGAGGTGCAACTGCAAGGACGGGAATGTTCTTTTCAAACATCAACTGCGTTGCCATCAGTCCTCCAAGAGATTTCGCTGAAACGAAACATCCGTCATCTGCAATATTGAATCTGGATGTTAGGTATTTGTAACCCTGTATGTAAGCAATAACGGAAGTTTCAATTGTCATATCAGCAATCCCATTTGAATACCCCATATATCTCGAAGTATTTCCCAAGAACGATGCAACAGCAAAACCTTCCGAAATCCAATACTTCAAATATTCAAGGTACCTTAGAAAATCGTGTTGTGTGAAGGATCTATAGGCACCAGTTCCATTGCAAAAAATAATAAGTCGGACGGGATTACCATTCGGGTCATAGTTAGGAGGGAGACGGAGAATAAATGCAGTAAAATACTTATCCTCTGTGTAGTATTCGGCATTTACGAATGTCTCCGAATATCTGCTCCCGATATGTGGGTGTGTCTCGTACAAACAGTTGATGGCTATATCCTCCGTGATGTTTGGCTGACAAACTTCCTTTCCATTTTTATATCGTACCGAAACGATGTCGAGAGGTGCTTTTTCAAATACCGTAAAGACTTCGGTTGCATCTATGGTATCTTGTGATAGATTATTCGCATCATATCCCGAAAAAGCCACACGGTAATAAGCAGCATTCGCATCTGACATACCATAATGTCCTTGAAAAAAAACATAGTTTTCTATGTTAGTCTGCTTAATCTTATAACCGATGTAACTATAATCCTCGGCGTATAGGTACACGATTATACGGATATTGTTTTGGTTTGTTTTCACCACGAAATCAGTCCCCTTCGGAAAATAGCCCTTCAATCGGAATCGTCCATCCCTAGAATTTTCCGTACCATCTTGTGTAGAAATATATCCATTCTCCTTTGCGTGTGCCTCATCAATCGGTTGCAATTTCCTTACTACGAAGTTGAAGTATTCAGCACCTTCCATATTTGGGACGAATGAACCATCTAAACTTATTTGCTTTCGGACGATGGCGAAGTTTTCATCAAGGGAATATCCCTCAATCATAGAGTCATTGCACAACACTTGAATATCCTTGGATTTGATAAGCCGTCCATTTCTAATCGACTTGAAGAAATTATAGAATTCTTTTTCGTCCGCACTTGCAAGTCTGCCAGAATCGGAAATTCCACCATACTCCAAGAAACTGGCAAAATGAATAGACTCGACACCATCGTATTTGAGGTTTAATTGTTTTCCTTGCTCCGCACTTAGCACATCGTCAACACCGCCAGTAGTCAAGTCGTTAACAACATTCGTCTGCGAAATTAGCTTGGTGCTGTTCTGGAATTGAGCGTTACCAATAGTAACCGTCTCCGTTGTGTCGGAAAACGCCGTTCCGTTCCAAGTGTACAGATGCGTGACGGGCGGTGTCTGCGAGTCCACCACGTAGATGTAGTCGCCAGCCTGCCCTGTCGTAGGAAGCGTGTCCGTTATGAGATATGTACCCTTGAACGGGTTGTATGCGTCTGCACCGTCCTGTCCGTTTGCACCGTCCTGTCCGTTTGCTCCTCTCGGAATCGTGAAATTAAGAACGGGATTCGTCGCCGTTCCGCTGTTGGTTACGCTTGCGTCAGTTCCAGCCGCCCCAGTTGTCGTAGTGCCTACAGTAACTTGTTGCACGGCTGTGTCAGCCTTCGCGCCTTGCGATGCCGTCGCGAAGTCGGATGCTTTCTTTCCGCTGTCAGTAATGTTGCCGTTCGCGTCCAATCCTGCAAAGTTGTTTGGTGTTGCATTTTGTACTGGCTGCAAAGCTGTATGACCTTCATCCGCTCTGCTCCTAATTTGCTGCAAATCACTGATAGTTTCTTGTGCGTTTATATTCTGACGTGCATGTGCTTGTTGTTCTTGCGACAAAACTTGTATCTTATTATGTACTGTGTCGGCAAATGGATCAAACTCAGTCACTGAAGAATCTCCAGATGAATTTCCAGCTTTTAGATAATTCGAAAGTATAATATTAACGTTTTCTGCAATAGATGCATCAACTGTGCCATCGTTTTTCAAAAGCCCGTTTGTTTCCGATTTCTCTACATAGTTTGCCAAATCAGAAGGCTGCACAGCAGTTGCACCAGCGGAAGCATCTTCCCTGATTTTGTCAAGATCTGCTATAATATCCTGCTTGCTATCAAGTTCTAAATTTATGTCAACTCCAATCTTCGCGAGTTCTTCGTTTATTTGGTGTTGGCTAAATTGCCCAGCAGAACCCATTATACTATAAAGACTGGAATCTTCTGTAACGACAACCCACATGTCATCGTCATATGTTATAGGGAATGAACTCGGATCAGAAGAAGTCAACGACAAGTTGAACGAATCCTGGTTCACCTTTTCTATACCTTCTTTCTTAGGTGTTATGTTGCTCATATATCATCAAAGTGTTATGTTTACTGATACGTTTGATAAAGACAAACCTGCCCCTATCGGGTTTTTTGAAATGTAAAGTTTATATCCAGACATCTTTATGCTTGTATTGTTTGGAGATATGAAACTGACTGTACTGTAATCTCTTAAAATTGAAGTCCCAGACTGTCTTGCCGTTGCAGTTCCATGTGTAAGGATCCAAAGCCAAGCCTGCTGCCCAGTTGTATTTGCGAAAGATTTGTCGGACGAAACTGCTGTTGTTGTCCTTGTTCCAGATGTATTCAGATATTGTCTAACCATATCATCTATATTGGAAGTGTTTTCAGAAGGAACGATCCCATAATATGCTGGATATATCCCGATTATAGACTTCGTGGAACTATTCTTGCTCAAACTTATTCCTTCATATTTTCCAGACGAAGGTGTGTATTCCCATACCTGTGCAGCAACGCTGCTTGTTGATTGTTTTGTATACACACCTGTGGATGACCTGCTCCATCCGTCAGGTGTATTGTTCACATTCACGTTGGATCCGTCGAACTTTACCGTGACCGTGACTGTCATTGTCTCCTCAGTATTCATGTCCCTGACAAAAGAAGTAGGAAATGAATCTGTAGTCACACTATATTTTCCAAGAGCCTCTGCTCTAAGTTCGTCTGCTATCTTGTCATGAACCCATTGCATATCCCTGTCTGTATAGTCATTCTGGGAAAGTCCCCACCCATCAGAAGCGTCTACAAGACCAAGATCTGCGCCAGTAATATCATTTTCTATAGTAATACCGTTCACAGAAGGTTTATTTGTCAAATTATTATAATTCGTTGTCATACTTTCTGGAGTAACTCCAGTGCTTATAATACCACCATCAGATGTGAACACAGCAAAATATCCAGAAGAATCCGACGATGCTCTATCAATGAGTCCAAGATTCAACCCAGTCATATTTCCATAAACAGAAACGTCATTGATAGTTGGTATATTTATTAGATTGTTATAATCCTTTGAGAATGATTCTTCGTTTTTCCCAGAATCTACGAGATTTCCAGAAGAATCGAATGTCACAAAATTCCCTGCGCTTCCATCGAGAATCTTGTTAGCTTTTTCATCATTAATCTGATTCTGGAATTTTTGTTTGTCATAATCATATATTGCAGATGCCGAGCTGACGATACCCTCTACCGCTTTTGACGTAAGTTCGCCAGGTATTCCAACAAGTTTTTGAGGATCTTGAACCATTTTGAATTATAGGTTTTTCTTATTTATGTATTTATTTGTCCCTAAATTTCTCAGCATTTCTACAAAGCATATCAGGGGCAGTAGAAAAACCTTGTGCAGAGATCTCAATTTCCTTCGGATGTTTTACGGGAATTACACTACTCTTCTTGAAAATTTTCCTCAAGAACCTTTTTATGTACATCATTTTGTTTAATATTTATCAAATTTATTACAAATATACTAAATTCTTTGCATATAAAAAATATAATTCCCAAAAATATGTAAAAAATGACAAAAATAACAAAGATAAATAAAGAAAAAGATTATTATAAATGAAGGCAAAAGAAGCCATAAAAGTGCTTGACATATCAAGGATGACTTTACACAATTATGTCAAACAAGGGAAGATACGGATAAGGGAAAAAGAGAATGGATTCTATGACTATAACAGCGATGACGTTTACAAACTTCTTAACAAGGAAAGAGACAGAAAAGATGTGATCTACGCACGGGTTTCATCAACATCACAGAAGAAGGATCTCGAAAACCAGATTGAAACACTCAGGACATTCTGTCTTAGAAACGGTATAAAAATAGGAGAAGAGTACACAGACATATGTTCTGGCATGGATTTCGACAGGAAACAGTTCAGGAAAATGCTTGACGAAATAACGGAATACAAAATCAGGACAGTTTATATCACATATAAGGACAGACTTACAAGATTGTCATTCAACGTGTTTGAATCTTTATTCGCTAAATATGGAACGGAAATTATTGTACTTGATGATATTGATAATCCAAAAGAGATAGAGAAAGAGATATTTGGCGAGATTATAACATTGCTGCACAGTTTCTCGATGAAGATGTATTCGAGCAGAAGAAAAGAGAAACTTTCCTTGATGGAAAAGGAACTTAAACTTGAAAACAATATTAACACTATAGAGGAATGAGACTGGTCAGACAAAGCGTCATAAAAAGAAGCAGCCCAGCATACACTGGAGTTGAACACCTTTGTCATCTGTCGAAGAATCTGTATAATGCTGCATTGTACACGATTAAACAAAAATATGAAAGTGATGGAACATATCTGAACTATTATGACATAAACAGAATCATGTGCGAGACAAACAACCCAGATTACAGGGCATTACAAAATAGTCAGAGTCAACAAACATTGAAACTTGTTGATCAAAACTACAAATCTTTCTTTACATCACTAAAATCAAAAAATGTCAAACATAAGGTTTCTCCACCAAAATATCTGAAAAAGAACGGATTGTACACTGTTGTTTGTGCAACCAACGGATTCAGCCAGAAAAAACTAAGACAAGGGATAATAAACCCAGGGAAAACTGACATAGAGATACCATTCACAGGAATAGATCCAGACTCCATACAACAAGTCAAGTTCGTTCCAAGAAACGGATACATCATGATGGAAGTTATCTATAATGTGGAAGATCGTGAACCGCTTCCAGACAACGGGAACTACATGGCAATAGATCTTGGTGTTAAAAACCTCGCTACATGCACCACAACCATTGATAAACCTTTCATAATAAACGGGAAAGGATTGTGCTCAATTAACCAATACTACAATAAGGAAAAATCAAGAATACAAAGCGAACTCGAAAAGAAAAACGGAAAGAAAACAAGCAAAAGACTACAGAACCTGACAAACAAGAGAAACAGGAAAATAAAAGACCAACTGCACAAGGCAAGCCGATACATCATAGACTATGCGGTTTCCAGACATGTCAACACCATAATCGTTGGGAAAAACGACGGCTGGAAACAAGATGTGAACATCGGTGAAATAAACAACCAGAACTTCGTCTGTATATCTCATACACAATTCGTAAACATGCTTCAGTATAAGGCTGAACTTGCTGGTATAAGAGTTGTGTTGACAGAAGAAAGTTACACTTCTTTGTGTAGCTTTGTTGACAAGGAAACAATAAGGTTCCACGAGATATATGCTGGAAAAAGAGCAAAAACAAAGACGTTCATCACATCCAGTGGAATGATAATGAACGCCGATGTTAACGGTAGCTTAAACATAATGAGGAAAGGTCTCATGAAAATTAATGCATCCGACGATGCCGCATATCATTGCAAGCCAGTCGGTAGAGGGTTTATAGTCAACCCAGTGAAAATCTCTGATTTCACGAAGTTTAAGGAATAAATGTTAAAGATATAATACAATATCTACACATTTATACACTTTTACATACTATTGATTTTTGGTATGATTCTAGGCGCACACTCGATCAACTTTGTCCTTTTCAATGCTGGAAAGAAAGCGACCTCGTCAAACAATGTGTAATAGTCTTTCAATTTCGGTACATCCTCGTCATCCAAAATAACAAAACTGTCAACAACTGAATTTGTGAGATCCCCTATAGATTTCTTGATAGAGACGATCACGTCGCAGTTGATCCTGCTGTTGATGTAGATCATCCCGATATACCTCTTTGACTTCGCCCCAGAATTTATCAGCCTGCCAAGCTCCGTGTTGATCAGAAACCTGTGTGTCGGTTTGTCTGGATCCAGACCAGACTCAAGCAAGATGGTATCGACATCTATTATATAGAAGGAACTGAGATTGGTGAACATGTTCCTCAATTTCCTGCAAGGCTCGATTGTAGCATAGAATTTCATAAAAATAAATAACACCGAAGATTTGTTTTAACTCTTCGGTGTTATTTATTACCAGTTTTATCAATCCGACTCTTTATTGATAGGAGGATCGACCTGTTGATACGCTTGAATCAGAGCGAGTTTCAGCTCTTGCATAATCAAATTCGTGTCTATGTTCCCAACGACATAATCTATAAAATCCTCTACACCGTTTTCGAACTCATTGGCTGCAATATTGTAGATATACCTTGAAGGGAGCATTATATTCAGATCAAGGGATATCTCTGTTTCCTTTTTCTTGCAGGAATCGACAAGAATATGTACAGGGTTATACTGTTTCTGGACATGCTGCTGAGGATTTTGTTTATTTTGATCATTTTGGGCCGTTTCCTTTTCAAAACATTCAGATGTATGTAAAGAATCAACAGCAGTTTCATTCTCTTTTTGATAAGTAACAGGCTTTTGTGCAACTGGCCTAATCTTCATAGGATATTCTTCTGGACTAGGCAATGGCAGATTTCCCTGTGGCATTTTTGGCGCAACAAGCCTTTGCTTACCTATATCGGAGTCTGTCACATTAGCTGTTTGTCCATTAGCCTGTAACATATCATGTAAAGTAGGTATATCAATATCTTGCCCCCTCATCGACTCGTCTATGTATTTCTTGGGTTGAATTATCTCCGTTGTCCACGGATTGCCTGGTGATGATATTTCCACCATGAACTTACCCTTGAGATCAGCCCTGTTATTTGTCATCTTTGATATGAACCTCAAGTTGCACGACTCTCCGCTTTCAAAATGATAGAAAGTCTCACCGTCCATTACTTCTATACTCTCAAGGACTTCAACCTCTCCAAGATCCTCACCGTCGATCCACTCGAAATATCTTCTTATCGCCATTTTACTGCAGATTTACCTTTTTAACTTTAACCTTTTGTATTCGGATCTCTCTTGATGAACCTTCCGAACTGTTTTTCGTATTCGTCTCTCCATCCGCATCCCTCGTATTGCTTATCGGAGAACCAGCTGTTGTAGTCCTTTGCAAAGCCTTCCAAAGCTTCCTGAAAATGTTTCTTATAGTCTCCATGCGAAATATGGTTCAACCTTTGCTCATAGATGGTGAAACAATGCGACGTCCCCCGAACCCTCCACACTACGGATGCCATAGGATCGTATTCGTGTGCATGGGCGACGACATATTCGACAACGACTGGACCATTCCAACCCTTAGGTGAAACAGTTGTTGTGTGCATTTCGTCTGGAGCATCATGAAAATCATATATAAAAGGCATTATTGCTTTATTGTTTTTGAAAAGACTACGACCAATTATGGAATCAGCCGTAGTCTATCACGAAAATATCATTTAGATTCGCAATGTACGATCACATCCATAACTTTGGTTTCCTTAACCTCTGTTATGACATAATCACTGGACAATCCAGTAAAGTTTTCATCGATCAATCTTGCGGCCTGCCTCAGGTTCTCAGCTTGAACGAGATATACGACATTCTGGATCTTCTCCTTCTCGGTCTTTTCGTCCACTGTGATAAATCCTACCTTCACCTTATACCAGAACGAAGCCTGATCGTCGTCATTAAACAGAATATCCTTATACGGAGCTTTCTTTATGTCAACGACAGAATATTCTCCGCTGATGTACTTGGACATCTCGTCAATGATTCTAGTCTCAGATTCTGTGAAGGAAAATGCATCCACTGTATAGATTTCGGTCACCTTCTTATAATCACCGTCAACTTCCTTGTTGTAACGAACCTTGGTTTCAAACCAATCAGAGCTAATCTCTTTGATCATACAATTTAAGTGTTTAAAATGAGACTTGATTTTTTATTGTTTTCTTCAGAACCATTATCAATCGATTCACCGAAGATCCTTGAATAATTTGGATTTTCTTTGTAATATTTTGGAGCCTTTCCACATTCAGAACAAACAAAGACTGGAATTGGCATAATCTCTTCCCTTCCTGTAGGACTGATGATCTGCGAAACTTTCTTCAACACAGCACCCTCAATGAATGTCTTGCATCCACATTCACAAACGATATTCGGTGAATCGACAATAGCACTCATATTAACTGTCGGATTTTCCATCATTCCACCTCCTCTTCTTTAAGTTCTGGCATCTTGTCACCGATCACTATCCTGAACTTTCCATCATCAGACCAATCTACCCTGTGGACATATGCGAAGAACTGATCCCCGTTAACGAACTCATGTTTATCAAAACTACTTTCCATATCAGGAGACATGGTGCTGCGATGCATAAGACTTGAGAACGGGAAATCACCGTTGTTATCTTTAATAGCACAGAACAACCCGTTCTTGGACTGTCCAGTAACTTTCACGGAAACCCTCAAACCAGGATACATCTCGTTCTTTACACGTGTAGGTAAAGTCAATTCAAGATATTTCTTATGGCTTACAACGAAGTTTCCTGTCTGTTTCGAATAATTAACAACACAAACATTCACGTTCTTCCCAACCATTGATTCGAAATCATCAATTGGTCCGCTTGCTGCCAGAGATCCAGGCATAAAACACTTCAAACCGTTCACCACAACAGTGAATCCACCTTGATTCACGCTGATAATCTGAGCGGAATATCCGTACATCTGGGAACCTTTTAATTGATTCATGAACTCAATTTCAACATTGGCTCTAACACCATCCATGATCGAAACCCTATTCTGAACAACCTTTGCGGTTTTTGCAAATTTCAAAATAAGTTCCTTGTTTTCTGGATTCTTTAGGGCCATCATAAAGTGTTCGACACCCTCGCAGCCTATAGAATCAACAAATTCCATTTCTTTGTTCATGTCTACCACAGCTGACATTCCACCATCTGTATCCAACACGACCTCGTGATCTGATAATTGGTTAATATCAACAACATGATAAAGGGCACCAACAACTTCATCCTTTGCTGTTGTCTGAACCGTCCTTTCACCACACATTTTCTTGTAAAGTTCTTCGGCATAAGAATCATGACAGAAAACCTTATCGCCTTTCCTTGTCTTGATTGCTTCGTTCTTTACAAGATTGTAGCCGTTATATCCATTCTCATAGCTTTCCCAATCGAAACCATCGTCTGGATTCGATTTCTTGTTGTCATTAACATGACCGCAAAAATAATTCTTTGACATTTGATTGCAATTTTTAATGAAACAAAATTAACTGTCTTTCATTGATGCGATAACGATCTTCGTCGATGTCTTTGTAGAATCAAACAAAACCCTATCTACCGAATCGCCATCACCCATAACAGACTTACCGATAATGATCTTGAAAGTCTCGTCTGTCTTGTCGAGCATCTTCATGAAACGATCCCTTGTGATAGGAACGGAAACCTTATATTCTGGCTCAGCTTCGAGATCCCCGATCTTGTAAACGAAATTCGGCTTCTTGTCTGATCCGTTACCACGATCCTTCACATAGAGTGTCTTCCCTTCAACATAAAACACCAAAGCGTCCTTGCGCACGTCGATCTTCACGATATCAGACGTCTTGATGATTGAGTTAATTGTTTCCGCAGACATCTCAAGGGAAATCGGATCCTTGACATTAAACACAACACCAAGGAACTTCTCGTCAGGCAGATAACTGAACTCAGAAGGTCTGAATCCATCCATTCGCATAGTAAGAATCTTCGAACTGAAAGAGATCGATGTTGCGATGAAGTCGATCGATTCGTCTTTCTGGCTGACAAGCTGATCGTAGTCGATCTCGATATTAAAATCCGAGTTTCCTTCCTTATCTACATCAGAACCTAGGCGTTCGATGATTTGGATGAATTTCTTGAGCTGGATAAGGATACCTACCTTCACTCGGTTATCCCCCCTTGTTTCCTCTCCGTCGTCGGAAACGATCGTGATGTTGGCATCGTCGAACATAATCGAAGAGAATCTTACGGATGATTTATCCTCCGTATAAGTCTTTGCGACGAAAGCCCTTGTCTTTGTGTCGATTTCGAGAAGAAGCGATTCCCTGATTCTAAGGTAGTTCTTCAAGTAAGAGATGAAAGGATCGACACTTCCTTTCAGATTGAGTTTTAAAAGCATTCGTATTGGCTTTTAATGGTGAAACAAAATGTAAACTTACAGAGCCTTGTAAAAAGTCTCTTTATATATTATACTGCTAAATTCAGAAAACCATTAAATCAGAGAAATATGATCAATAAAAATATCATTCTCTTTTGGGATATAAGACGTCTCTATAAAATCTTGATAACGTTCTTGAACAAATCCGTTAACAATTTCATATGAACATAAAGCTTCTCCCACACTCGGTTTCCAAAATGCAAGTTCTTGTTTTCCGCATCCATCTATATCTATAAGTATAGGAAAAACACCTTCTTTTTTAAGTTTTTTAAGTATATTGATGATATTGTCTACCATCAATTGTTCGTTCTTTGTAACTTTCTTCATTTTCTATATGTTCTATCGATGCAAATATACGGAAAACAAACAACACTAAAAAATCAAACTTTTTGTGTCTTTCCTCTCAAAGTGATGTTGATCGGACCAACCAAAGCATCAAGATTATCCTCATAGAATACATCGTTCATCGATGTGAAATTACCTCTGAACAAAGGTTGAATGTCGTTTACGGACAATGAGTTTCCAAGTCTGTCTGTCATAACCCTTGACAGAACAATATCACCGTATTCGTCTATACCGTAATTACCTCTCCCGAAATAGTTCTGGTTGTTCCTGTCTGCATCAAAGAACACGCTAACGGAATCGACTCCATCGACATCCTCTACGATCCTGATTATGTCAGAAACTGGAATTCTGTCCCTTCTGTTATTCTTGATAAGATAATCCGATACAGCAGATACGATCGAACTCTTAACAGCTTTGAACTCGTAGTTACTCCACATCTGTATGAATATATTCATCGCAAACCTGAGATAGATAGGATCTATAATCTGATTATCAACAGTTATGATCTTCTGGCCAGAATCCTCGATCATATTGATAATCCCGTTCTTCTCGTCTTCTGTCAGATAGAACCTAGATTCGTCACATGTGAAATAATTCTCGTATGAACCGAGTCTCTTTGTTATGTCAGGAATAAGATAAAGGTATATTATATTGTCATCTAGCCTAGATTCGTCGTACTTTATCTTCAAAGCATCCAACTCAAGTCTCATTTCGTTGAGATCGGAAAGAATGTCCTGTGCTGCCTTTGAAGATATCCCAGTCAAAGCGATCTGATCCGAATAAAGCTGTTTCTTCGTGATGTAAGCAACTTTGGCATCGTTATATTGTTCCTCTATCTGTGCATCTTCTGAAGAATGGAATCCAGAGAACACATCTATTATAGAGAACATGTTCAGCTTGGAAAGAAACGTTTTATAGTTCACAGCGTTTGCCAAGACAAAGTTTCTCGATGCATGTGGAGCCAACTGTCTGGTCATTTCTATATTCTCCCCAGAAGCCCCGAAAACGACGTCAGAAGCGGAAGAAAGGGTATATATGGAATTCAGGTTTATATAGTCCCCGTTGATGTCATACCCGTCTTCCGCAAATGTCCAATAATTTTCAGCGGAAGCAGTATCCACATTACCACCTTCACCAGAGCAAGTTATGTATTCCAAAAGGATAGTAGCACCCAATGTAGGTATCTTTCCGTTGTTTCCAGTGCCGAAGAAAACATCGATCCCACCGTTAACACTAGTCCTTACTATGCAAGCCTCCTGTTCATAGCTCATATCCATTATGGATTTGACGGACTCCCATCTCCTTCCGTTCACATAGACATTAACAAAGAAATCATCTATGTAATTATCTGTCTTGTTCGCGAAATTGAACGACTGTAAAGCTTCACCAGTGCCAGTTCCCTGTTGGTATTTCAACTCTCCTTGAATGATGGGAATCTCTATTTTGGAATCATATGCACCAACAGTTATCTCCATAACATTAGAAGGCAAGATCGCAATGTAACTCAACCCGTTTGTTCCGTTCGTTATCTTAGTGTAGTTCTTGATGTAGATCGTCTCACCTTCATAGTCGGATTGCATGTTATATGTCATATACAAAGACCCACGTGACGCAACACCCAAAGACGGCATATGTCCAGTCAATGTCGCAAGCCCACGGATCGATCTTGCCTGATAAGCCGTTGCAATATTAAGCTCGGTGATCGAGTTCTCTATATAGAACAATATCATCCTTCCGAGATTGACAGTAACGCTCACAATCTGTGCGAATGGCGAAGCTGCTGTGAATTCCTTCTCGTTTACGGCATACACAGTCTTCAGATATGACATTATGTCGTCATACATCTGGGAAAGTCCCAGCCTGTTTGACTTAAATATTTTGAAGTCTGGTCTTGACATTTTTCAGAAACAATATAATCTTGTGTTATTTATCCGTTTATGATGGAGCACCACCAATAAAATCATAGCCAAGCCCCATAAGAACATTACCAATATTGTCCGAGTCCGATATACCAGAAACGTTTGGAGTGATGTGCAATGTAGAAAAGACTTCATTGATCGCAGAGATTATATCATCCTTTGTGATCGATGGTGCCTGCTGAGACGAAATTACGTTCTGGTTGACATTAACATTATTATCTCCACCACCCCCGTTTGAAGTAATTGTTTGATGAGGAACACTTTGATAATTCGCTGTAGTAGCCATTTCCAACCTTGTTAAGTCAAGATTTTGGATTCTATCAAGCAAGTCCTTGAACGTTCCCATAGACTCTTGTGAGCCGTCAAACGACATCATAATATTCTTAACGCTTTCCCCGAATTTATCCAAAGCCTTCTGCCTTCTTTCTTCATCTTTAATAAGAATATTATCAAGATTCTTAAACGCAGTATTCAGACCCCTTACACTTGCGGTCAACTTATTAATATTATCCGTATTCTTCGGGAACTTCTTCTCGACAACATCGGTCATGAAAGTGACGATCGACTTGCTATTTGCTATAATTTTATTTCCGTCTATAGAACCACCCATAGACTTTCCTATCCTAACCATATTATCCAATGGATATATACAGGAATTCATAACAGTCGGATCAACATCCATATTCAATAAAGAAGAAAATGCGGATGAAATTGCCAAGGAATTTTTCTGGACAAGTTCGGACGAAATGCTTTCTTTGGACAAATCCTCAGATATTTTAATGACAGAATTAATAGGTTTCAACATGTTTTCTATTAGACTCGGATCAATTTCATTTGATTTTCCGATCAACCCTTCCTTTCCATAAATCTTATCTATAAATGTCCCTATCAAAGTAGAAATCAATGTTGCCGTCTCCGTCACGTTAACTGGTTTACCTTCTTTCAGGTTCCCTTCCATATCATACGTTATTTTGGATAACCCGTTAGAAGTTGGATTCAACCCCATAAGCATGTCAACAAATCCACACACTGGATCAACAATCATGGAGAACACGTTCATCATCTCGCCAACAGCTGTTGCCTTTTCACTCTGCCTTCCAAGAAATCTTTGGAAAAATGTTCTATCCCCATATATAATCTCGGACCAGTTCGCTATATTATCTTTATCATACAACGCATTGACAAATTCCCCAACAGATCCAGCAACATTCTGTGCAACACCAACGACGTCAATCTCCCCAAGTTTACGAACTGTACCGTTTGGATCGATCGTCACTGAACACAATTTATTACCATCCCCTACATCATATTTCATCAGCATATCGACAAATTTTGTCATAGGATCAACAATTGTGGCGAATATCTTGAAAATATCTTGCGCGTTATACATCGACTGAACATTCTCCATTCCAAAACTCAAGTTCTCCACAAATTTCTTTACGGCTCCAGTCATTGTCTCTGATATTAATATAATATCAACAGGTTCTCCGTAATCTGGCTCTCCTGTAGTCGGATCTATCTTTTTTATGGGACGAAGACCATCTGGAGTGACAACTCCACAAACCTTAGATATTTTAGATATTGCGTCAACAACAGTCACAACACCAGATACAACTTCAGCTATTTTCTTGTACTGTTTATCTATATCTTTCATTTTGCTGAAACTTGAATCTACACTAAAATTCTTGGCGTTGAACGTTTTCATGATATTTTTTATGTCAACAGAAACAGTTTTAACAAGTTGTTCATAACCTCCAGCTTTCTTTATCTCATATGAAACGGATGCTAGTTTCGATGTCACATCGATAACCTTATTAGCCATTTCTATTGTAGCGTTTGCTCCGCGACTTCCACTTGCAACTAAAGGACCAACCAACCCAAAAGCTTCAGCAACATATCTAAACTCACGTACAACTTTTCTCAGTCCATTAGCATCCTTCCTTAAGTCATCCCATGATACATTATTTTTTTTCAGCAATAGATCTAAATTTACAAGATCTCTAGTTAAATCTATCGATCTCTTTGCCATCTCAATTGCTGGTAACATTGCAAGAGATCCAGCTGCTATGGCGACAGAGAACAAACCAGCAACACCTGCCAACGCACCGACAGCCCCGACAACAGCGGACATACCGCCAAGATCCGTCATGACTTCACCGAATTCTACTCCAGACTCTTTCCTGATTTTCGTCAAACCAATTAATTCACCATAAACATCTATAGATTTATTCGCAAGAAGCAATATCCCACCAAAAGCAAGCAAACCAACAGCCAAATCCGCAACAAGTTTCCCTGCAACAAAAGCAAGAACACCGACAGCTCCGACAACAGCGGACATACCGCCAAGATCCGTCATGACTTCGCCGAATTCTACCCCAGACTCTTTCCTAAATTTAGTAAGTCGAACTAACACATAATATAAACCCATAGCACCAAGGGCCAGAATTTCCATCGCCCCAAGAGCTATTATACCAGTCTTAGCCCTATTAAGCAGTTTTCCAGCAAGCCATGCTATACCAACAAGACCTAAAAGAGTGAGTGATGTCAGTTTTAATCCATCCAATATGGTATCATACCTCTCTTTTACAAATTCACCAAGATAATTAGCGGCAACGATAATACCCATTGCAGCAAAAGTAAGCAATATTATTCCAAATATTCCTGTTACAGTAGATCTTGTTACAACATGTTTAGATATCCACCCGATAAAACCAAAAACAAGTCCGATCGCTAGCAACGTGATAAACGTAGCGCCAAGTCCATAAAGAATATAATCAACACCTCCATAATTCTGTATAAGATACCCAAGTCCATATGCAACAACCAAAATCCCAGCAGAAGCCAATGTCAACGTTATTATCTCTTTGATTCCATTTATAGCACCAACTTCTTTTAATGCTTTTGCCGCAAATCCTATAAGTCCTATTAACACTGTAGTTAGTACAAGAGTTGCACCCAAAACAGCAAGACCGCCAAGGATAAGGGTTCTTGTCGGACCCATGGCAACCAGAAGTCCAAGTCCCATGCAAACAGTAATTAAGGCAACTGAACGCCAAACGACTTTCATAACATCATTTATAGCTTGCATCGAACCTGCTTCTTTTATCTTCTTCGCAACAAATCCAGCAAGCACACCAATTGCGGCAACCGTCAATAACGTAGCACCCAAAACAGCAAGACCGCCAAGGATAAGGGTTCTTGTCGGACCCATGGCAACCAGAAGTCCAAGTCCCATGCAAAGAGCCAACACACCGACACCTTGCTTGACGACCTTCATCAATTCGTTCATCGACTTCGAGATCTCATTGAGATTCTTCACAGTGTCAGACAAATTATTGATCTTTGCGACTTCTTCAATGATCTCCAAATAAACTTTCACAGCACCTTTGGCTAATGTAAAACCAAGCTTTGCTCCGATAGCAGACGATGACATATTTGAAGCTTTTTTTATGGCATCGACAAAAACAGACATGGAATTAAAAAGTTCTGCCGCATTCTTCGAATCTTCTACGCTAATTTTTGAATATTCTGCCATATCTTGAACAGAAGAAATAACAGACTCAAGAACCATTTTGAATCTTCTTATCGCCATAGGAGATATATTGGATATCGCGATAACACTTGGAGAAAGATTGTTCAAGAACTTTATAATCTCTCCAAGGCTTGTGCCAGAGACATCCACTTTAAGATTATCTTCAGCTGGCTTTATATCCTTTGTATTTGCAACGTCACCCCTCGAAAGTTTTGCTGTAGCCTCGGCACTATCACCATTCTTCGGTGTCATGCTTTTCGCTATATCCTTGACGGACTGATTTATGCTCAATAATATTTCTACTGTGTTGGGACCCATGAAAATAACATGCGTTTGTGATATTTATCAATAAACAAGAATTGAACAGGATCGATCCCAGTGGGATCTTTATCAAATAAACGATTCAACACAAAAAGAAAAGACCCTCCAAAACGAAGGATCTTTTCAAGATATATCCAACAGAATTATAATTTACTGTAAATTACCAACTTAGAGCATGAATTCATCCCAATAGTCACAACGCAAAGTATATCCTGTCACCTTATAAAGCTGATTCTTGTTCATGTAATCCAACGAAGGAACTGGCAAGTTGGTTGTCGGGAAAACATTATAGAGAATCCATTGCCAATAAGGTTGGTCTGCCTTGTCGTGAAGAGTGACAGTAACTGTAGGAGCGACGTAGTCAACTTTCAAACCTTGACGGCCAGTGAGAGGATCCCAGATGAGATCGTTCCATCTGCGCAAGATTTTCAGCGTGTATATATCTGGAGTTCCAGCCTTACTTCCACGGATATTGATTTCGAAGTCAAGCTTCACATCAATATGAGTATTATCTGTGCCAGATTGAGCAAAGCTTCTGTCTGCGAACTTATAGTGCTGTTCAACTGCACCAGGAACTTTATTCGTGTCAAGTCCATCAACCTTTTGAACACCTTCAAGCAACAGATTCTTGTCGTCATTGGAAATTCCGCCCGTTCCAGTGAGACCAGCTGGAAGCTGAAACTCTACCGTGAACAGATTCTGATAGACTGGCTCATACATCTCCATAGAGACGCGGGATGTCTTGAAATGGGGAAGACCCATAAGACCTACTGATGTTATTTGTGCCATTATTTTATTCTATCTTGTTTCTTTTAATTTGTTTAGGCGGTCGTTGACCTGTTCAAAGTGATCGGTACAACGATCTTCTCCATATTCTGTGAAACCCAAACACCAATGTCTACTATACAGAACTTATTGTCAATAACTTCCTTGTCGTTGTTAAGATCATCACATTCAATCTCATACTTGACGAGAGCACCAGAGCTTTGCATAGCATCAAGAATAGGACTAATCTTGGTGACAATTTCAGCACGAGTGGTAGGAATATTATATGTAAACACATATTCATCAAGCACAGCCTTGCAACTGATTTGAATAGTATTTAGCAACTCTCTGACGTGTAAGAAGCTTAAATCAGAATTAACTATCTGGTAAGCGGTCCTGTCACCAAAGATAACAATATTACCGTTGCGATTTATGATTGGATTGATCCCGAAAGGTTCAAGATATCCACGATCGGTTTCATCGAAATCAAACTCAAGACCTATAATTTGTGAATTCTCAATTATTCCATTCATGTTAGCAACAGTCTTATAAGGATCGCCGCCAGTGAATTTCTTCATGAACGAGTTAGACACATCTGCTGCAGGTGGAACGAGCAGAGTCCTCTGTCCATCCCTATACTTGAAGAACGGGGAGAAGCAACCGCAATGATCCGCACCATTATCGAAATCAGGCAGACTGAACGATTCTGTATCAGCAGGGTAAACCAAATTCTGATTACCGCCCTGAGGTATATAAGCCGTATCAAACATAGGTCTAACATCATCAAGAGTGTTGTCCCAATCAGCCCCAAAGAAAGGCGCATCACAAGATGCGAACTGAGTCATAGAAGGAATATTGATAATTGCTGTACAATGCTTCTTGTCCTTGGCAAGATTTGCCAAATGAATCTTTGCTTTACAGTTAGCACCCATACCATATGCCATTGTATCAACGATATAACGGAATTCTATAGAATCATTGTTCAGCAATCCCCTACGAATACCTTGATCCTCAAGCATAGCATAAATCTTTTCCACACCAGCTTCATTGTTCACATTACCAGAAGAATCATAACCAGGCATATGTTTATGACACAATTTCAGACCTTCAAGAGAGAAAATCGTAAGTGTATCATACATAGATTTAAACGATTCGTGGAACTCAAGGATTTGAACAGCACTAGAATCAAGAACAAGATCTGAAGCAGTAAACCTAAAACACGTCTCTGTCCCAATCATCAGACCACGCTTTTTGATGATTTTCGCCATCAAACCATTCGTTCCCCTAACATAATCGCCAATATTCACATTCATTCCGTCAGTTCCATTCAAAGTGAATTGAGTAGAAGAATCGATCGAAGCATCTACGATACTTGTATACACATACATATGTTCATTTGGGTGAGGTATATTATAAGACAAATATGTAATAGGATTCGTGCTACTATCAATTGTTATTTTGTTACCAACCAAATCTGGCACAAAATATGCCGATGTGTCTATGGATGGATCATACTCTCCATCTCCAACTTTATCATAGAAGAATACACTACCGTCCAATGATATAGCATCCAAAGCCTTATGGTTCACACCAAACATTAGACCAGTCTCATTTGACTTCTTGTTAACAAGATAATCTATTGACTTTATGTTTCCCTGCTTATCTGTAAAGTTAGGAAGCAGACAACCTGTCCATGATCCGATCACATTAACAGAATCAAGGCGGAGAAACTTATTCAATTGATCCTTCAAAAGTCCATCTTGTGTGAAATAATTGGACCAAACAACATCTCCAGCGAAAGAAGCATATTTAGACTCATCCCAATTTCCAGCGATCGCGATCACATCGACAAAATAATCAGACACATAGTCATTAGGATTGATCCAACTATATGGGATATCATCTTGATTTCCATAATAGTCCAAGAAAGACAAATTATAACCTTGGATAGATTCTGATTTCCTAACTATAACAGATATATCCTTTGTGCCACAATTCGCGACACCGAACAAAGCAGATTCCTCTATGTTAGAAACACGAGAATCGATGCTTTCCGAACCATTGATAAAAGTGGTCTCAACGAAAGCGTTATCATCTGCGATCCAAAAACGAGTTCTGTCATACATGTTTGCATATGGAGCAACCCCTTTTTTCGAATCAATAGTTGGATCAAGAGACAACAGCTCATATCCTACTGTATCTGTATTAGACTCGATATTCCTCGTATCAACATTGAGCAGGTTCATCACATAAACTGGAGACTTCTGTAACATTGTGCGGATATTCCTATTCGTGAAACAACCCCTTCTCTCCATCTTCCTGTCTATGCCACCGAACAACTTGTTGCACTCGTCCGTGTTGGAAACATAAACGGGACGGTTGAATGGTCCCTGTGTATTGAATCCCACGGCGAGACGAAGAGCCGACTGCACATTGGATCCAGTGATAATGGAATTGTCAATCTCAATGAAATAAACGCCAGATGCCTTGTAGTCTGCAAAATTAATCTTTTGTGACATTTTTATTTTCGAGATTATTTTTCTTTATTTATTTATAGCGAAATATCATTTTTTGCAAAAATCGAAAGGCCGTGATATAAAACCACGGCCCTTTATCTATATGAATATTGAAAATTTAATTACTTCTCGTCTTCCTCAGCACCGAAAATGTCACCTAGATCGTCGAAGTTGAAATCCTCTTCATCTTCATCATTATCTTCTTCATCCTTATTATCATCTGAATCTTCATCATCCTCATCACTCACGATCTCTCCACCGATCTCCTTTTCAAGATCAATACCCTTTGTCGCAAGATAATCCTTCAATTCCATGACTGAATTGACATCAACACGAACCTCGTCATTATCCGAGTCTTCATCACCTTCGATGATTTCAATGTCATCCTCTGGAATATTTGCGTCAATCAGCTCATCCTTGCACTTGTCCGCATCACCTTTCTTGACAGTAAGAATGACAGCTTTCATTTCTTCATCATCCTCGTTGTCATCTTCATTGTCGTCAGCGGTGTCATCGGAATTATCGTCAGTATTTTTATCATCGTTTCCATTATCATCTTTGTCATTATCTTGATTGTCATCCGAATCTTCATCATCGTCAGATTCAAACATCTTGCGCAACCTTGCGAACCTTGCAGAAACAGATTCCTGCATCGTGTTACCACATTCGTTGCATTCATCCATGTCATCCTGGTTGCAATTGTCACCACATTCGTTTTTCGCATCAACAGTTGCAGTAAACACCCAATTTCCAACACCTTCAACAGTGAAAATGACCTTGTTGTCTCTCTCGTCAAATTCGACATCATTTTGATCTATGTTTTGATCGTCAGCGACATTTGTCATAATATCATATGCATCCTCAATCGCAACCTTAGCATTAGGATACCTGTCCTCGAACTCAACGTTGTTGATAAGTTTTCCGTTGGCATCGAATTCTTCAACATTAAGCACATATTGTTCCTCCGATTCGTAAATCTTCTTGGTATTCAGGTTATATCTCCTTTTCATTATAAAATAATGTATATTTTCTTTTATTTATTTTCTTCGGACACAGCCGATCAACTGTTTTATGTTCTATTTATTGTTTTTTAAATGAAGAAAGCTGAAGCCTTTTTCCAATAGCTCATATAGGCATCCTTTATCTCCTGTCCATTGTCTTTTATTTCTTCCCCAGACATTGTCCTGACAATTCCATCTTCACACAGCACAAAAACATTCTGGCAATCAAGGCAATAACAATTTCTGAATCTGACTGGTTTGCCAACAGTCTGCATCGTATGCCCGAAAATCTGCTCGCAATCCTTCACAAAGACGTGATCGAACAAATGATCCGACAAATCAGCCCAAAGGAAACTGGGATGACTGCACCATCCACCCCGCGAATTTCCGACATCACCATATCGTTTAAGCCAACTCTTATCTAAAGACATTTCCTTCCAATCGAAAGATTTCAGAAAGTCAAAAGTCATACCTTCCATACATTTCTCGTCACTGAAATCATCCCATGACTCATCACACAGCCCCAACTTATCTGCATATTCCCTAATCCAGTTAAACTGAAAACCAGCATGGGAAAAAATGAAGTTCTTCCCGTTTACAGTAACAAACTTTACATAATCGAACAAATCCTTGTTTCCTGTGAACATTTCATTTATTTCAGGATAATGTTCATAATCCATGCGGCATCCACGCTTCGAACCGTCAAAATAATGCAGATCATGATTTCCTATAAGCAAGGTTATCTTATCTGGATGATCCTTTTTTATATCGATAATTGTCCTGAACCTAATCAAAGCATCATTCTGTGTTATGTTTTCATGTGGATATGGATCAACATAGTCACCAAGGAACACAATCTCAGAATCTGGCTCCGAAATTGCTTGCTTCAACGGTTCGTCATAGAACGATCGGCCATGAACGTCTGGTATAATGTATATTTTCTTCATTTTTAGAATAATGGGTCTGAGTTTGATGTTTGAATTTTGGATGTAGTCTCTTTTGATTTATCTTCATTTTTATCATATGGCAATTCCGAAATTGAAACACTATAATATAATAAGAGTTCACGAAGCAAATGCCGATGACAAAACTCGGTCGGTTTCTCGTAGCAAAGGAAAACGATCGCACTGTAGTCAAAGAAACGTCGTTTCAAATCATCTATATAAGAAATCAACGATCTTCCATTGTCTGACTTGAAATGAAACCTTTCGTTCAGTTCCTTATAATAGCGAATAGTGTAAACTGATTGATCGACCCTATTGGATTTGATGTCGGAAAGAAGATCGATCGAAGGAGCGAAAAGATTATTATCCCAAAAGTAGAAATTTAAAGGAGCTTTATCACCATTCAGCCAATCTGGACAAACGCGAGAAATTCCGACGGCTGCATAGTCCATCGGAATTTTCTTCAGGTTTGCATAATATGATGTAAACAATTCCACTATTTCTTATCTTTTCTTCCGTCTATATAACCAATCCTATAAGCATCTTCAAATTCAAGTATCAGACGCTTTTTTAATTCAGGATTATCAATTTGATGAAACACCTCAGACGGATAATTAAAAGAAAATTCTCTTGCTTTTATAACAACATCGTAATTAGACTCATCAATATCTGTAAATATTTTCAATTCTCTTGAAACAATTTCCTCAGCATCTTTCAACTTCTGTCTAAGATTTAAATCATCCTTTAATTTTGAGGTTTCTAAATCCTTCATCATTTGATGAATTGTATCCAAAGCTGATACACAAAAGGTTCTGTTTGTCAGATAATCAGCGCTAATCAGTGTACCAATAAAAAACCAGATCTGATCTATTTCGTAAAGTGAATCTATAATGTTATCTTTCATATCAAAACAAGCTTGGCGTATATGTCAATGAAGGTGCAATCTCGTTATATCCCAACGCGACGACGATCCTGTTCAGCGGACTTAGCAACATCTTCTCGAATTGGATGTCAACATCCATTTTAGGAGCGAACTCCATAGGGAAAAGATCTGGAACAAAACCGAAAACATTCTCGCTATCCGTATAATAGTACCTAACCTTGTCTCCAGACTTCAGAAGATTGTATTTACTGCGATACTTCTTTGCCTTGTTGAAAAGCATGTTGTTATAGATTGCAGCGGCCCTGACATGGATCGGGACTGGAAGCTTCTCGTTCGTGTCGATCGGGTTCCCGTTAGCATCCAGAACCTTCTTGAAAGAGAAATACTGGATCTCTGGGCTCTTGTCGTTCATGACAAAACTCTCATAGTTAGATATCGACTGTGATTTCGCGATGTCATTAGGGCTTTGCATTGCGAATCTCTTTTTTATGTCGACAAGTCTTTTGACAAGTTCACCAAGCGTAGGTTTCCTCCCCTTGTTCAGCTCTCCCATGATGAAAGTAACAAAGTCCTTCATCTCCTTTCTGCAATACTCAGGTGTAGATCCCTTCACCACATCAAAACCAGTATATGTTATGTGATGGCACGGATCGAACCTTGCCCCAGAGTCGATCCACTCGACATCGCACATATAGTTCTTCTTCGCAAGAAGGATAATTGTCCTTGAAATCTTCTCAAGTTCGAATTTCTCAAGATTCTTGTGACAATGGAACTTCTGGGCATAGATGTCAAACTTGCCATCCATATACTTTTCGAGAATCTCCTCATAGAATATGAGATCGAAATCAAGTTCCTGATCCTTCGAGACATAGCAAGCGTCTATGATCGGCTGCATTGTTATGTAAGCTGAATCTGTATTGTGGACAAGAATATCATTGGCAAAAAAAGTGTGATTTCCTTGAGAAGGATCGATCGCAATATCGTAAACAAAATCATTATATCTTTCCGAAACAAGTTCAACATTTTTCACAGATTCCACATTTGACGTGTCTCCGCACATAACAACAACCTTATCTGTATATAAAATTTCGAAAGGTTTTGCCTCGATCAAAACTCCATTTCTATATACCATAACAGAATGATCTTGTGTAACAGTAACAGATTTTCCAGAGTCAGATGTTATTTTCCACATTGACTTGTTCGTATAATGTCTCATTACATAAGCTGTTCTACAGAATCTTGAAGAGCATTGATTTGGATCATAGGACAAAACATCATAATTCATATAGGCTCTTATCTTATCATGCGATTCGAATTGGCATAACTCGTCGAACAATGTCTTTATCTGAACTGGTTCATCTCCGACATAAACAACAGAGTCCCCCGTCACGCTATCTCCATATACTTGCATTGTATCGATCATAATCTTGTTCGTCCTTGCTGCGTTCATGAACTTTTCATAATCAAACGCATCGCCGAACAAAGCTTTCATCCTTTCGGCAACTCTCTTGTGACCATCAATGTCCTGATTCCACAGGTTCTTGATATAATCGTTAATTTGGATGACAGAATATTTGATAAGATCCTGGCCCTGTAAAGTGATGGACTCTGCAATATCCGTATTTGCGAGATTAAAGAACTCCGTACCAAACACACCATACACAGAGTTAATGAACGTCTTAGCGGACTGCTGCATAGTGTTGTAGTAATCTTCCTCGTCTGTATATTCCGCGATTTTCTTCCTTAACAGATCCAAAGGACACGTTTCTGGATCAAAAATTTGATTGTTATCTTCCATGACTAATTGATTTATGTAATTATATACTTGATGACACAAATTGTACCTAATTTTTCTGATTTTCAGCGAAATCTGAAGCAACTTTTAAAATTATTTCAGCTTCAATTGGTTCATATTCCCATGTTAACTTAGGATATAATTGTTTCTCCCGTTGTAATTGTTATACGGTATATTGAACTCCTCATAATATTTCAGCAAGTCAACACTTACTAGAATCTTTTTCATATCTTTCCAAGCTTCTGATGTCTATAAAACTTGGCCTTGGTTTTCCTTTTAAATACTCTTTTTCTATGACATTTGCTGTATCTAGAAGCTTTTGGTATAATTCTTTGTTCTTTTTATCAATATTAGAATTTGGGTCTATATATACATTCATATACTTACTTATTTTATTTGCGTCTGAAATCCAAAAAATAATACGTGAAATCGACATCTGGATCGTCATCAATTTCCTGCGATCTAACTAATTCCCATTCATCATGATCAAATTCTGGAAACACAGTATCGCCATAAAACTCTTTGTCGATATATGTAACGAACATAAAACTTGCAAGATCCATGAATTGTTCATAGACCTTACCTCCGCCTATAATAAAGGTTTGATCATCATTCTTTATCATTTCGAAGACTTCCTCGATATGGTGTGCCACCTCAAACCCTTCTGGAGCATCTTTCAGCCTTGAAGAGAGAATTATATTTCTTCTTCCTTTCAAAGGTTTCTGTTTCGGCAACGACATGTATGTGTTGTATCCCATCACCACAGTATGTCCTATGGTAATTTGCTTGAAAGACTCCATGTCCTTCTTTATATGCCAAAGAAGTCCACCCTTATCTCCGATCACCCCGTTAGACGACATTGCCACTATTATCGATATTTTATTCAAAATTTCCCCCATTTCTCTCTAAAAACGTCGTAAGCTATCTTTGTTGATTGTTCTTCGAACTTCTGTCTTGCCGACATAACTCTATCTTTCAGAAAATCGATCGCTGGCCTATATCTCTTGAAATTGTTCTTCGTAAGACGATTCACCACCTTGATGACATTATTTCTTGAATTGTCCGTTTTATCTTCCGATACAATCTTCAAAATCGTATTCAAAGATTCAATAGCTTCAGTCAGCTTTGAATATGATTCCGTGGACTTAATTGCTTTAGTTACGCCAGAGGCATCCCCATAAGATCCTTGATATGTTTCCAGTTCATGCTTCAGCTGGCCGATATGAGCGTTCCTTTCCGATCGATCCGTAAAGTATATAATCTTGTCAATGCAGTTCTCTATGTCGTTTGGGGAATTTTGCGCGATAGAACTATATCCTTGGAGGAAAGCGTCTCCAAGTCGTTTCTTCCCTCCACTTGTGACGAACATCTCATAATCGTTATACGCATGCATTAGTTCGTGAGATACACTCTTCCCGATGATCCTGATTAGATCAATGTCACTAGGCCCAACAGCCCTGACGAACATGATAGGAACGAATCTAACGGAACCGTCCACAAATTCAATATGACTTTTTTCGCTGTATTTTCCTGAGCTTTTTGGCTCGATGTCCTCGGATCCATACGTGATATCGATAGTAAGACTAAACCCAGTAAAGAAAACATCCACACCATCGAATATTGACATATCCTTGTAAGTAAACACCTTTTCGTCCCCATGTCCCATTCCATAGACATCTGGCTTAATAACCTTATACAATGCCTGAACAATATCGGAAATGTTGTCTTTATATCCGTGCGACTCAAGTATGCTTGAATTGTATCCACTTTGTTCTATCATGAAGTGCCTATACAAATGCTCATCAAGCAGACTATCAAATGTTTTCTTATGTTGAATGATTTTCATACCGAAACCTCCCCCTTAATCACAGGCCAAGGATCATATCCTTCCAGTACAAAATCCTCATAATCAAATCCGAAAATGTCATTGACATCTGGATTAATCCTCATTTTCGGCAATGGTCTTGGATCCCTATTCAACTGTGTCTTAACTTGATCGATCAAATTATTGTAAATATGAACATCACCGAAAGTATGAATGAAGTCTCCATATTCCAGCCCACACACCTGCGCAACCATCATTGTCAGCAAAGAATACGAAGCGATGTTGAACGGGACACCGAAAAACACGTCAGCACTCCTTTGATAAAGCTGGCATGATAACTTCCCATCTACCACATAAAACTGGAAGAAGCAATGACATGGAGGCAATGCGGCCTTACCGTTACTCACATTCTTTGCGAAATCCTTTTCCTTCTCGTCAGGCAAAACACTCGGATTCCATGCGGTAACGATATGCCTTCTGCTGTTCGGGTTGTTCTTTATTCCATCAATCAATTCAGAAATCTGATCGATCCCCTCGTTGTTCCAATTCCTCCACTGGGCACCGTACACTGGACCGAGATTCCCGTTCGAGTCAGCCCATTCATCCCATATGGTGACACCGTGATCATTTAGATACTTTATGTTAGTGTCCCCTCTCAGCAACCACAACAGTTCGTAGATTACAGATTTCATATGAATTTTCTTGGTCGTAACCAATGGGAAACCTTCCTGCAGGTTGAACCTCATCTGGTATCCGAACACGCTGATCGTTCCAGTTCCAGTCCTGTCCCCCTTCTGGACACCGTTGTCCAGAATATGCTGCAATAAGTCCAAGTATTGTCTCATTTCTTGTCTGATTTGATTTTTTCCAAAATTTCAAAAACCATGATGTCTGGATCAGACTTGATAGCTTCCTTCATGTAAGAAACAATCTGATCGATTGCCAACATATAACAATCAGTTCCTCCGCGATAAGCCCCATCGAGAAAAGCTTCAGACCCGTTTACATCAACATATCCCTCTGAGGTTTGATCCAAATAAAGTTTTATTTGTTTCTTTACAAGTTCTTCACATTGATCATTAATATAAAAATTCTTCATAACAATTTGATTATTAATTATGTATCAAAATTTCATCAACATTTCCCCTTTTCGATGAATCACGATTAATCAATCTCTTTGCGGAAACTGTTTCGATAATATATCCGTTATATAGAGCATCGAAGTAATCTCCGCATTTAGAATTGCTCAAAAGGAACTTTCCACCATCCTTGTTGATCCTATCACAAAACCCCTTCAGTTTTTCCTGATCCTTATCGTTAAAATCATCTTTTGTGTAAGATGTGAAATTCGCCGTATCGCTGATCGGCTTGTACGGTGGATCCAGATAATATATAGCGTCGCAACCCTCGGCTGATGCTATTTGTGTTACGACATCTGTCTTGGAATAGTCACCACACAATATTGCTACTTTCTCGTTTAATGCGATATGGACCTTGTCAAGTTCATCCTCGTTGAACGCATACACATAATCTTTTTGGCCCCACGGAACGTTGAACTCTCCGTTCCTGTTCACGCGATATATCCCGTTGAAACAACATTTGTTTATGAAAACAAAAGTTGCCGCACCCCAAGCGTCCGACATTTTTATGTCGCCTTTTATCCAATGGTTGTAATGTAGCCTTATGATATTGAACCTCTCTTTTTTCATAGAATCCGCATTATACGACTCCTGCATGTTATAGAGTTGGTCCTTGAACTCCTTGTATCTCTCCGTATCCTTGATGACCCTGTATGTGTTGATCAACTGTTCGTTAGCGTCATTTATTACGGCATATCTCATATTTGAACATGTGTCCAGAAGATGGAACAGAACAGATCCACCACCAACAAACGGTTCGACATAGACAAACTCCCTTGAACTTTCCCTGAGTTTCCAGATTCGTTCGTCGATCTCATTGATCAACTGCGTCTTACCTCCAGCCCATTTTATAAACGGTTTAGCCATTTAAGAATGATTTCGATTTTTCGATAGTGCAAATATACGGAATATTTCCAAAAAAAGAAAGGCCGATCCAGAAGAAATCGGCCTTCCGTGGCAGCATAAAATTATTTTTCAGATTTCGATAACCAATGGATCATATGTCACATCGTATCGTTCGTTCTTGATGCTTACGTTAGCTGTAAGAGTCGTACCATATTTCTCGACATTATGGTTTCCACTATGGACATGGCCACAAAGCCATAATCCGATGATCTTGTCACGAACACATTTCGTCAGGACGGAAGATCCATATTCTGGTTTGTCATATTTCTCCAATGACACTCCAGTATCATTGACAAACTTGCCAGGACTATGTGTAAGCAATACGTCAACCCTATCTGGAATCAGACGGAACAACGCTTCAAGTTCTTCATCGTTCCTATAGAATGCCCAACCATAAAGTTCAGGAATATATGGTGTTCCATAAAAAACCTTTCCTTCGATCTCTACTGAATTGTCATGGAGATAAACCATTTTTTCGGAGAATCCAAAAACTTCAGCAACATAATCCGATAATGTAATGTCCTTATATTTTTCATCGTCTCCGCCGACAGTTCTCCATCGTGGGATGTTAGGATCTATATTCTGTGAATTTGTCCAGTCATTAAAGACATATTCAAAAACGAAATCATGGTTTCCAGCGATAATGACGATTTTCTTACAATCCAATCCATCACACCATTTCCTGAAAGTTTCTTTCATCCACTTCACGCTTTGCGGAATATTTCTTTGCATACGGAGAGGAACGATGTCCCCGCATATACACACGACATCGCAACTTTGCTTAATAACGGGAAGATCCCCGTGCATATCAGATAACGCTATGATTTTCATATCAACAAAAAATTGTTTCTCCTTGTAAAATTTGGGTAATTATATACTTGTTGGCACAAAAATTTACTTCAATGAATTTTTACACATCAAATATAAATCATATAAATATTCTTCGCTATATGGTGTTTCTTCAGATATGTGGTACCAACGCCATTCATCAACAAAACCACCAACATAGTGACCTAATTTTTCTGGTATTTTATCCATTACTGAATAAGGTACATCACTACCCCTTAATAATGCAATAATGTCTTTTTTATCTAAATCAACTTTCATTTTTTACATATTTTTTATAAACCAATTAGTTACATATTGACTTGTGCCATCATATTTTAAAATTAGAATTATTTTTTAAGAACAATAAATTTGACGAGACAACAATGGACCTCCCATAGCAGTATCATAACAAATGTACTGCTGCTGTGGCCTCTCATACTCAAACCCATTAGTAAGGGCAAAACTGTTATATGAAATAATAGATCCATTGACAACAGCATTTGGCGTATTCACGCTTGAATGGAAATGACCGATAAACAACATATCCTGATGAAACACCTTGGAATATTTCAATACAAGACGATTCAGTGCTGGATAAATTCCACAGACAGTCCCAGTACCTCCAGACTTGATCTGGAACCCGTGTGCGAAGATAAACGTCTTATTGTCACAAGTGTGGACGATCGCCAACTCGGACTCTGGGATATAGAATTCCACTGGAAGGTTTGTAATCTCACACTGTTTCTTTATATTCTGGTACATCATCCATTCGTATGACATCTTATACCCGTTACTGTGTTGAATCTTCTTCGTTGTTCTTGAGTGGTTTCCGACGATCCCGACGAAACGGATCTTCTTCAATTTCTTCAACGATGGATTTTCACAAAGGTATTTCAAGCCAGAATATATGAGAGACTGTGCCTTCAACGTAGCTTCAAGAGGGGACAACTGGTTAGTTTGCTCAAGCTCAGAATGTATGTAACCACTGATTGTATCACCTAAAGAAGCAAAGATCAATTCATTCACATCATCTTGCACCAAGCAAGCAGCTAAGTTCCTGAAATATGTCTCTATCCTTTGCTCCGCTATCTCTATATTATATTCGTTAAGGAAATTCACAGATTCTGGTTTGACAACCTCTTCTATATGGGCATCGCTGAAAAGTGCAACAGCATACCTATGACCCTTCTTTGTCGAAATAGGCCCAAAGTCATAGATCTGGAACGGTTGAGACTTGACTTCCTTTGTTTTCAGAAATTCCTGATATTCCGCTTCATCTTCTCTAGGCTTTTCAACAGTAATAACTTTTACTTCCTTATCTTTTTCTTCATTGATATTCCCAGCATTAGCTCTAGAGAAAAGTTCATAAACTATGTCTTCATGGACAAAATATCCTTTAGAATTGATCGACTTCCTGATCTTGTCTCTGTTGACACCTATAGCTTTTGACAATTTTCTGATGCTTTCATACACATTTCCGTTACTGTCGATAATCTTATTAGGAACGCTTGTAACTACATTAGCCATTTATTCTTCACTTTCTTTTTTCTTTTTTCCATAAACCTGAGCATAGACATCCAATTCTTTTTTCCTATTCTCATGAAGTTCGAAATCATAGTTTGTCTTCAACCCATACATTAGGTTAAACCATTCGAACTCCCTTTCTACCGTGCTTCTTTTCCAATTAGTCTTTGGTGCATAATCTTTCCAATGCTCGAAAAAATAAACCTTCCACGAAAGAAACTCATCGAAATCATCGAAGCAATATCTCTGAAACCAATCGTTTCTGTATTCGATATTTGGATCGATCTTGGATTTATCGTCTGGCCATTCAGGTAATGTCATCAAATAGTCATAATCAATCCCGAACTTCTTCAGTTCAGAATTAATGACATCTTTCGCAAACTGTTTTGCTGTGATTTTCTTTGTATAAGCCATTTATAAAATGGTTTGTTTTAGCTATCTCCGTAAACTTCATTGTAGTTATATTGCTCATATCTGGAAGCTATTTCGTGTAAACGGTGAGCAAAATCATTGTTATCCGTATATATTCCACGCGATCTTGCATATTCATCGATCACATCATCCAATGTCTTTTTCTTGTATACGTTATTATCCATGAAATCCTTTACAGGATGAGATTTTGAGATTTCAGAGATTCCGTATCCTAAAGCGCAAAGCGCAACATCTTTTAATAAGCTTCCCATGATTTTATTTTTATAAACGATGCAAATTTACGGATTTTTGAACAAACAAAAAAGAAATTGTTTAGAAAATTACGATTTATTTTCATTTTCTCTTGGTTTCTTAAACCAAATAAACCCAGAAACAACGATCAAACAAAATAGCCAGAGAATAGATGCGATTGCTCCAACAACATATCCTAACAATTTCTTCTCTGTTTCGGATCTCTTTATAACAACGATAAAAGTTACAAGCAAAACAATCGTGACTATCAGATATAATATCAAAACTCCAACAAAACTCATGTTAGAAACATTTCTTTTCTTAATTATATAGAAAAAACACGAAACCCATTAAAAATAGGATAAATAACCTAAAGTTTTTACAAGCTCAATGTTCAATCCAAATAAACACAGCGGAAGATGGTATTGCACAAGACACCAAGACCATTATACGGATCTAGGTTTCGACTATCATGGACACATATATGAAAAGACATTGAGCCATGTCATATTCCAAAATAAAAGGAACAAAGCTATACTTTCTAGAATAGAGCCTATGATTGAATATGCGATCAACGCGGTTAAACAGATTAAACTTCAATTCATATTCTCTCTCGACAAAAACGACACAAGAATCAACTGATGGGCACATTCAATTACAGTCGTTTCAGATATTTCGACAAAAATGGACATGAACTTGTAATAAAGCATGTACCACAAGTTAAACTGTCGATCCAAAACGATAACATACCTGAGTTCGGAGCGGAATACGCATTCGTAAACGGAGATCCATCCCTGCAGAACATTGCACAAAATTCATCTATTGTGCAATTAAAAGCTGGAGATAGATTCAATCTTGCGGACAATTCATCCCCGCTAAACGTCAAAATCTCCATAACAAAGGACGGAAGCACAAACGAATCGGAAGGTTTGATATCAAATTCTTCTACACACACTTTATATACACTAAAATCATATAGCAGCAGCAACGGAGAAGAAAACATACCGTTAATTCACTATAATGAAGGTTCATTGTCTTTGAAATCCTTTATGATAGGGCAAAGTAATCTTGACATAAGCAACTCTGCGAATTTCTTTCCAACATACACGTTTAATTCAAGGATATCTTTCGACAGAATCTCAACTGGTTTAGTAGAGACACAGACAATCTATGTTCTGGTTGAGAATGAAAACGACATAGACGAAAACGGTGTACCAAAACTGACGACTGTCCAAGAATATGCGGAAACCAACCAAGACGCTTCGGCATATATCAATAGGTTCCAACTGTTCTTCTTCATAGATTGCAGAAACCAGAAAGATTTCAGGATGTTCCACGTCAAATACGATGAGATGGAATGGTCCGACAGATCGATACTTGATTTCAGAAAAGAATACGAAGACGGGAGCAACGACAACGGATATTCCGTGAATATCGGATTCAGCGGAGAGAATGACGGTGTGTATGAGCAGAATCTTTACGTGTGCATCCTTGACAAATCCACAGAAAGCGAAGATTATCCAGGAGACGTATACCCAGTTGGGGAAATTCTTATGACAGCAGAAACAGAAGGGGAGGACGAAAGATACAGGGCATTCTTCACAAATTTCGGAATTCCAGACCCGAATGAATACGACAAGATCTTCAACGAAACGAACATGAACGAAGATCTCCCCGACTTCAACAGCATCAACAAGCATTCCAAAAAGATGTTCCTCGCGTATGACAAAATATTCCCATATATAGGAAGCTACAAAGCCTTGATTAACGCCGTAAAGGTTCTTGGATACGAAGACGAAATATTCTTTAAAGAATGGTACAAGGAGATCGGAAACTCCGCCATGGAAGACAGCGGATACACAACATATGAGATAACATACGGTTCCAAACTTCACACCAACATAATACAAAACGCTGTATTATCGGAAAGAATTCACCTTAGAAAGATGAACTGGCTTAGTATGTTATACAGGATGAGCATAGAGCTAGACGAATTCGAGGACCTGTATGGATTCCCGCATGCGATAACAAACTACAGGAACTTCAACACGGACAAACTCATGAAGCTGTTTGGATTGAAAGAATGGCTTGAGAAATACGTGATAGGGGTGAACTGCCATATTATAGACATAGGGGGGGAAGGGCTTGTTTTTGAAAGATACAATCTACAGAAATTTGGATCCTATCAGAACGTAATAGACGTTACAAGGGAAAAAACAATAAGTCCCATCATTAAAAACTCCGTTGAAATCATGCACGACGGATCGGCAAACATTAATGTAGAGCTTCATTCGAACGGAGAAACGACAACGATAGAAGACTGCGCAGATATAAAATTTTCTGATTTTTGTGAAGGATATTTTAATGAAAGTGGAGTTTTTTGCCAGTTCGACGAATACGTTGAAGATAACAACACATACCGATATTACGGAAAAACATTTGAGATGAACGAAAATATAGAGTCAATTATAATAAGAACAAAAGGAACACATGACTCTTATATGTACAACGCGGACTCATCCAACGCTGACATATATCAAAACTTTTCTTCAATTCTTATAGATAATAATGAAATTTTCTTCGACGAAACGCATGACTTCGAAAAGGCATTAAACTCCCCGTTTAAGAGATTACCATTCATTGAAATAGAAAACGGAATAATCAAAAGATACAAAAACGATAGGGACAATACTGGAGAACTCCAATACTACGCAAACATATATCCAGACAGTTCTAATAATTTATTATATTATAGAATTGATGTATTAAAAGATGCAGAATCTTCAACAAAATCATACTGGCTCGATGAAATTCCAACATTCCTGCCACCAATATCTGTATTATCAGATAATAACATAACGATCACACCACCGTCAAAAAGACTAGGAACAGATCTAACCGCACAAGATATGGTTAGACCGTTAAGCAAACCATATAGCATTTCTGTAGAAAACGGAACATCAGTAGAATACCAAAGACAAGATTGGTACACTAACTACGGTTTAAGATTTTGTGTAGATAATGCGCACGGAATACCTTGTTTCAAAATTATAGGGTACGAGGAAAAAAATATTATGTTAAGCGGAAACAAAAGAACACATGTTCCTAGAATAAGACAAAGGATCACAGAGCCAAAACAATACGAATATTTTCTTGAAATAACAAATGGAAGACTAATATTTCCAGACGTAAGAAAAGATTTTATATCTATTATTAATTTTGAATACAATCCAGAAACACAAAAAAGAAAAATATATGTCACAACATATAAAGACACAATTCATTCATCAACATATAAGTATATAAGTGGAAAATCCAGCAAAACTATTATTGATAATTTTATATTTGGGTGCGAGTATATAGGATTCATTAACAACTATGACGCAAACCCTCAACAGGCAATCACATTTAATAACACCAAACAAATTAAAGTATTTCATGCTGGAGATTATGAGGTCAGTAATATAATATACAACAAAGATAACTTCGTTTTTTCAAAAAAGGCAGAAGGTATATGTAAAGTAAAAACACCATCTGCTGATCTTATTATATTGACAGCAGATCAGAGTTCAAATAATGCATACGAAATATACGACTCCATCGCTCCATATGATTACATCAACTTGTTATTTTCTAGTATGAAAAAACAGGAAGATTGTATATTTGGCTACAAGCCTAAACTTCAAATTAAATCAATAAACGATCTTACCGTTAACTATGAAGGTATACAAGAAAAAACAAACGGGGAACAAGATTGGGGAACACTTCATACTTTGAGTAAAAGAGATTTTTCCATAGCAACAATATCATCATTGAGCGACAGATTTGACATTCCATGCTATACTAACAATATTGAAATGGAAAGAAACATTGGGTTCACGATGATAAGAAGAACTCCACACACATCTCACCTTTTCTGTGACACAAGCACAGAAATGATGAATATACTTTCTTATATGAATATCACACAAGGCACTGTGATCGAAACACTCAATGAATTAACACAAGACACATATTATATCGATGGAACGATGGTGGATGTTACATTGTTTGTCTATAATACATTATGCGAATACCCTATATATTCAACACCAGGTGTTATGATACCAATAGAAGGATCTGAATACGACGAATACAGATTTATGCCATTGTCCCAAGTAGATGCATATGACATCATCGACAACTTTTTAGGAAAACAAAACATATCTTTTTATGTCATTCCAACGTGGACTCTTCCCGTTTATTTCGGAGGTCTTTCGTCAGAAACAAACACAGTTGGTTTCAGTTTAATGTTCTATCCATTCAGCAAAACATTAAAAAATGAATCTATGGGTATGCTCCATTTTAGAAATTCATATCATCAAAATTTAAATCAACCTTATTTTGGACATGGATCTTATAAAATAATAGACACTATCATTAGATCATCAACATCTGGAAGACTTCTCCTATCAGCAAGTGTTAATCCAAATCCAAATCAGATCCGAGTAGAACAAAGATCTTTCGACGGTTCCACATGGTTTTCTCCAAATAGTTTGGATTTTATGGAATATAAGACAGACATATCTAGCGATCTAAGCAACAATATGAATGGTTATTTTAGCATGATAGAAAATTCATATGCAAAAAAAGCTAAATTTTTCATAGATTCTCAATATTCTGTATCTTTAAGAGATTTCGACACTATGTATGCTATGCAAATATGGGAATGGGATTCATCCGTATACGAAAGCACAGCAGACATAAAAACACAATATATATACAATGTTCCAGTTTGTATTAATAAACCTTTTGTCAGTTTACTCGTAAAAATAAATGACAGTTCTCCTCAATTTTCAATGTCTGGATTCATAGGGAACGGAAAATATGCGATAGAATGGAGAATATACAAAAGAATCGACGGAACTAACAGAAAACTCGTGATGAGATGTAGGAATCTTGTGATGAACTTGAAGCTGTTTGATCCTGGTATATACGATATAGAATATGATTATTTCGATAGAAACGGAAATAAATACACAAAGAAAATGTATAACGCCGTAACATATACTGGCGAAGAAAACATAGATACTGCAATAAACCAAACAGAGAATATCCCGTATAATTTTGAATGGAGTGACTACGTTTGCGCAAAGAACGAAATTCATTATCAGTTTGAATGGAGCGATTATGTATGCGCTGTTGAGGAAGTTAGTTCTGACACTTACTGGGAAAACATATAAAATAAGCATAAAATGGAAAAAATATACAGTAACAATGGATATGCAAGAATGAAGACCCTTACTATATCAAGAGGAGAAGATTCTAGTATATATTCATTCGTGTCACAATTCGTATATAACAGTACGACATACCCTTCATTGACGGACGAACAATTACAAAAAATGGATCGCACAAGTTATATAGACAGACTCAGATCATTTGTAAATTACATATATAGTATAAACGAAGGATTGCAATCAGACTGTCCATACATGGCTCAAGGCGCAGAAATCTATAATACAGATTGGTGCCCAATAACTGGGCCATCTTCAGAATATAATTGGGATAACATACAAAGTTAATCAAAAATCAACAAATAAAAATATGCCGACACCAGTAAGATTTAAATATGGATCATATTCCGATTACAAAAATATACAGCACGATGATGGCACTTTATATTTCATAACGGATCGAGGTCTTATTTTCAGAGGTGATTCTCTTGTTACTCATAATATTGATGCAAGTACATACACCGACTCATCTGGAAACATTATTCTAAGAATATCTGACAATTCTGGATGGCCAAATGAAACAACATTTGATGTTTATACTATACAATCCATACAAAACATATTAGCGACTTTTATTGCTGCTGCGGATGCCATGAAATTCAAAGGCGTTCTTGGAACAGGAAGCGGAATGACGCAAAATCTGCCAAATTTTGGTTATAAAATAGGATGGTGCTATAAAGTTGGAACGGCTGGAACATATGCTGGAAAAGAATGTGAGGTTGGCGATCTTATAATATCCATAAACGACGGGCCATCTTCAGCACCTCAACAACCAATCAACGAAGATTGGACAATTGTACAATCTAATGATTATGCAGTTTCCGTGCCAGATATAAATTATACTCTAGATTCGAGTTGCATCGTTGTCGGAAATGGCGGTAGAATGGTAAGAAAAGTCACACCACATGCAAATCAAACAGACATGTTTTTAGGGGTAGATTCTTCTTTCAATCCAACATGGAAACAAATATCCTCAGCAGATATTACTGGTATTATTCCAGTCACACACGGAGGTACGGGACAATCCGCATTTAATGATGGTTCTGCATTAATCGGAAACGGAGAAAATCCAATACAAACAAGAGAAATATCAAATAGTATTATAAACGGATACGCAGAGTCAAACGCATTAGTCACAGCACAAGGAATTATAGAATATGTCAACCAAGCTAGTCAATCTGCGACAGTTAATTGGGAAACTATAGAACCATAATAATGCCTAATCAAGTACATTTTAAAGTAGGATTAAGAGTAAACTATGAAGATCTGGAAGGTAGCGAACCAGATCAAAATACTTTATATTTTGTAAACTCAAATGGGCAATTTGACCCACATGGGATGGGAGACGATGGTGATTTGTATCTAGGAGGATATTTGATTGGTGTCAGTAGAGCAGAAAAAACGCAAATAGACTCAAGTATATCACAAATTGAACAAATATTATCTCAATTACAAACAGTAGATTCAAGTTCATGGTATATAGGAGATGATTCAAGTGCAATGAATGGATGGCAAAAAACTACGCGGCCATTATCAAAAGACTATTGCTATGATGTTTCCCTTGGCGATTTCATATACTCTGACAAACTTGAGATAAGCGTTTCCCTAACATTAGAGAATTGGTCAAATATTGGATATCTCGCTCAAATATATGCAGAGATTGGTTTTTATGAACACGCAGAAGGAGATGATCGTCTATCTTGGAGAATTGCTTATTTAACTGGAAATCCCTTTTCAACACAAACAGTAATGAGTTATGTTGCATCAAAAGACACACAATATTGGTCAAATAACGTTCATTTTTCTGGAATAATATATGGTCCTTTCTATACATCTGAAAACAATTATATGCTTAGACTACACATAATAGTTCCAAACGAAAGATACATAGTTGCAAGATCAACAACAGCAGATTCAATAAACGCTAGTCAATTAATAATAAGAGGATACCGTTCATTGATATGAAAAACAAAAACCGAGATCAACTTTGACCTCGGTTTTTTGCTTTTATAGTTTAACCAATTGATGCGTCTAATGATGGAATATCAATAGGATCTTTTTCTGCCCCATTCATGATATAAGCATAATATCCTTGAGACATCATAGCCCATCTATCTTTCAAATCTTCAATTTTCTGCGTTTCCGCTTTATATTCATCGACAAGTTCATGCAACCTTTCATATACAGGAAGATATTCATCCCAGATTTCTGCCATATGTTTTGCGGATTCATACCCGAATCCAGCATAATTCTCAAAAAGAATAAAAGCATATTGAACTGGAGAATACTCAAGCGAAAGTTCTTTTGGATTATTTTCATCAAAATTCTTAATAAACTCGTTCAATAAATCTGAGAAATTCAGTACACCCACGAACATTCTCTGTGTCCAGAAAGAATTGTCGTTGAATTCTTTCATGAATTTTGCGACTCTCAATGCATTGTCCTTATCTGCAATCACATAATCCTTTCTTTCTTTCAAAGCATTTGCTGCAGCTTCAAAATCAGCCTTTGCCTGATTGATGTCGTCTTCTGTAGGGGTCTTATCTGGATCGATCCAGAACTTGCCCATGTTGTTCACGTTAAACTCGGAAATAACTTTACGGCGTTCAGCCTCTTTCTGTGCAGCAATTTGCACATCATCAAGTTCATTTTTTTCTTTTGCGGTTTTCTTTGCCATTTCTATCTATGGTTTCTTTTCTATTTTTCTCCATTTAGGATAATCACATTCACATGAAAAATAATAATCTATCTTTGGATCATAGCCTTCTGGAATTCCCTTCACATCAGTAACTATTTTTCCAGTGTATACAAGAGTTCCGTATCCTGTCAACTTATGATAAGGAAACTTGTCATACTTTATATATACATTTCTATATTTTTTTACAAATAATGACACAGTGCCCAAACTCCTATTCCTATAGTCCCCAACATCCCCAACATCCATAACAATGCTTTTGTAAGCGTCATTCTGTATCCAGTATATATGAATAAAATCCCATATGATAATGTTGGGTTCCCTTCCTCATCGACAAAATTATTCACTTGCGGAACAAGATACTCACTCCACCCTAGATCCTGTCCGAGATATTGTACGGCTGGTTTCAGCTTAATCATCACCATTCGGTCAAAATCATATCCAGCGTTCATTAAATCCGCATCAGTACAGTTGATTTGCATATATAGTATGTTTCCAAGCCAGTTCTTTTTTATCCCTAGATTGTTCATACCAGATTTCGGTTCAGCAAGCTCCCTCTTAATGTCTTTTCTGAACCTGAAGAAATTCTTTATGTCAAAGAATGATTGCACTATTTTTTTATCACTAAAATCAGTCATTTAATAATCAGTCATTAAATATTTCACAGTATATATCATATAAATCAGGATATCTGAGTTTCACCTCATCAGACAAGCACCTCTTTCCTTTAAGGAGCCAATTTTGGACGGAAAAAAGAGTCATATTGTTATCCTCTGCGATTTGTCTGGCGTTCTTTTTGTTTACATACCTTTCCTTCATTACTATCCTGAGATGATCGGGGAGATACTCGATACATTCCACAGATGCATCATATATTTCAGATTTTATCTCACTTTTTGTTATCGAAACAATACATTTTCCATCAAAATACATATTATCTGACATAAACTCATAAGGATCAGAATTAGAAATGTTTGTGCTTTCTTCTTCGTCAGGAACATCGCGATACATATCAGATAAATCCACTGGAACAATATTCAACTTATTGTTGACACCCTTGTTCTTTAAATACTGGATTGTTGTATTGTACGCGATTGTATATAGCCATGTAGAAAATTTAGCGGTATCTGGATTATATGTATTTATATTGAACCATACCCTTTCCAACGTGACGCTAATCACACTATCAGTGTCATATCCATTACCAGTCATGCTTCCTATAAACGATTTTAAGCCCCAATCACATCGTTTCACAAGAGCATTGAAACTCTTTTCGGTGTGATCGATCATGAACCTTTCCGCAAGCTTTTGAATATCCTTAGCATCCTTCTTGTTTTGCCTTTTCTCTATAGAATCACAACATTCCGTTTGAAAAGGAACATCAAAGATATCAATTTTATCAGGCATTATTTATTTCATCGGTTTTCTTCGTTTTATCGACAACATTTTCTTCTTGTTTAGAAATCGGAATCGGTTCGAAATATTTCAAAAAGTTATCCTTTTTCTCAATAACAGACATTAACTTCGAAACAATCTTATATGGCAAACCAGACAAATCTTTTATAAACTCATCAAGCTTAGCAACTGGCATGATCCTTCCACACTCTTCGATCCTGTCAATGAATTGTTTTGTATCTGCATACGCCATATCTCCAAGAATTGTCTTCAAATCCCTGACAAACATATCGGTTATTCTATATGTTTGGTAATATTGAACAACCTGCGGTTCTGGCATATCATTTGAATTAGATAATTCTTTCTCAGTATTCATTTTTATAATATTTTGATTTTCAATTTTTTACTATAGATAAAGCTGGAATTATTTGTAATCGTTTCATAAAATCTTGATTAAACATATTTGGTGCAGTGTGCATCAATATGGTATAGCATCCATCGAATATGAATGTTACACACCAATCATGATCATTCCTTACACCTCGTCCAACTCCTTGCAATATAGATATTGCAGTAGTATTGCTATACCATATGGGTCTTAGCTTTTGTTTTGCTGCAACAAACTTATCTCCAAGACTTGGATAAGGAACTTTCATTATAATCTGGAACCTGCAAAGATCATCATCAAAAGAAAGACCCTCGATCAAACTAGGTCCGACAAGAATCTTATCATTACAGTATTTAAAATATTGAATAGCTTCACCTTTCTCTTTGGTGTCGTCATATAATATCAAACGTTTCCTTGTACTTGCGGAAACATTTTCAAGAAGAGACTTTGCGAAAGCATAACTCCCAGTCTGTATTATACCCCTCTTCCCAGAATACATAGACACAGTTGCGTCGATCAACTCACATACCTTTGGAAGATTATAAGCCTTCATATTATACGACAACTTATAATCTGGAACATAATATATAGGAGAATTTGTGAAATCAAAAGTTGAAGGTATGTCGATGTAATCAAATCCATCAAATCCCATATCAACCGAAAATTGATAAGGATCCCCAATCGTAGCCGACATATACATCTTTCTTTTTGAATGTACATGAAACTTCTCACCCATCAGATAAGATTCATCAATACAATTGAATACGATATTCTCCATATTCTTGTCATCCCAATTTTTGACAATGTTGATGGATCCTATCTTTGTGATTATGTCAACATATTCAGAAAAAGAAGATATATGGTTAGATATAAAATCGCAATCTCTGGCAAGGCCCTTGTCCTCTTTGGAGAGTATTTCCTTGTTGTCGTTCTTGCTAGAAATCTCCCTCATAATAGTATCTATCCCATCAGAAACAACTTTCATTGTTTTGACATATTCCTCTAGCAAATCCAATATTTCAATATTATCTTCCGTTTTCGCAATCTGATACCTGATGTTTTGGATTTTGTTTGTGATTTCTGGATCATCACATCCAGCCACGACAATTCTCCCTATCTTGGCAAGATCATCTTTATTGAAAGAAGGGGAAAAATGTTTCTGGACTATTTCAACTATCTTATGGGCTTCATCACAAATAACAAAATCCCTACTTGTAAACGGAGCCATTCCATGCAACATCTTTTTGACAATATTCTGCTGTATCAACCAAAAAGAATATGTACAAACAAGAACATCGGACTCCATCGCCTTCTCCCTATCCAATATATACTGGCAGGTCTGTGAACACTCTGGAAACTTTTGCTTGATGTCTCCATAAGACTTACACCCCTTCAACTTGCATTGACCAGACGAAAAACTCAATCCATTTATGCTACATGTATATGCTTGTTGGCCTTTGATGACAGCCCAATTCGGAAAATATTTCTCAATATCTCTTGCATACTGATCGATTAAGTTTAGATCTGATGCAAGAATATACCCTTTCATGTCGTAATACTTGGAAAGCACCATGGCTATTGTCATAGCCGTGATGCTCTTTCCAGAACCAGTAGGTGCTGATATAATGACATTTTCTCTTCCGTTGAGCCAATCGTCGATCGTCCTTGCTACAGCTTCCTTTTGGTTTGGCCTGAATTGGAATAATGGTCCAAAACACTTTTTGGAAACAGCATCAATCTGATCCATGATTTTCTCAAATCCTGGAGAAACCGTTTTCTTTTCTTCGGGTTCTTCAATAGAAGATGTTATATTTTCATCAAACTCTGCCATGGTGCAAATATACGGATTAAAAACGAAAACAGGAAACTATCTACCGATTTTTTCAAGATATTCATCCTCTGTCAGGATAGATATTCCATAATCCTTGGCTTTCTTCAATTTTGCTGCGCCAGCATCCTTACCAACAACAAGATAATTCAAACTAAAACCTATTGCCGCAGCATATATCCCTCCATGTGCAATAATGGAATCCTTTATCTCATCCCTTGAAAAATTATCAAATTTTCCAGTTGCTAGCATCTTTTTCCCAGCGAAACATAAATTCTCTTCTCCTTTCTCGTTGACAGCTGTTGCTACCACTTTCTTTTCGTATATATGAGGAAGAAGTCTTATCACGTCGTCCATCTCCGATCTATTATCATTGATATACTTGACGAGTTCCGATGCAGCCACTTCGCCGACACCTTCTATTCCAGCGATCTCATTCTCAGAAGCGTTAACCAATTCTGTAATGTCGCCAAAATGCTCCATGATTTTCTTCGATGTAACGTCTCCAATCATTGGAATAGACAAAGATGCCAAAGTCTTATATCCGTTTCCGTTCAGAACACTTTCACCAATCTTGCAAAGAATATTCTTAGAAACATTTTTTCCTATACCAATCCCAACAAGCTTGTCATATGTCAGTTCATACAAGTCCTGCCATTTCTTCACAATACCAGCGTCAAACATCTTCCTGATGGTCTTGATCGATAACCCATCTATATTCATGCAACCCTTTTTCACAAAGTGGTTCAGTTTCTGAACAAGTTTCTCCCTGCATTCTTTATTTGTACAATAAAGATGGGCACCATCATCGTCTTTTTTAACAAGACGCTCTCCACAGAACGGACAAATGTCTGGAATAACAATATCCTTCCTGACAACACCTTCGATTTCATTCCTTTCGTAATCAACCCCACATACACCAGGAATCACGGCTCCATTCTTTTGCACGAACACATAGTCACCAATATGCAAATCCAGTTTAGATATGTAATCAACATTGTTTAGTGTAGACTTGGATACAACAGAACCGTCTATCTCAACTGGATCGAGAATTGCAACAAAACTAATCTGGCCACTCATTCCCATCTGCATCTCAACATCAAGAAGTTTCGTTGAAACCTTCTCCTGTTCAAACTTGAAAGCCTTTGCCCACTTTGGAACCTTTTGTGTATAACCGATAGATTGTTGCGATTCAAACGAATCTAATTTCACAACACAGCCATCCATGCAATAATCCTGATTATTAAGAAACCTGTCTTCAAACTCGGCGACCATCATCATGACAGTGGCAGCGTCCGCGCATCTCCAATACGAAGGCTCATCAAATCCAAATATTTCAGCTACATCAAGCATATTATGCTGGAACTTTAGATACTTGCCAGTAAAATCACTGTCATCTGTATAAACACCATATGGCTTGAAAATAAGACCGCGTTCTGCTGTCACTCTCGAATCAAGCTGTTTCAGGGATCCAGCCGCAGCATTCCTTTCGTTTGCAAACAATTTCAATCCTTCCAATGCACGTTTCTCATTTAACTGGATGAAAACACTCTTAGGCATCATCACCTCGCCACGGATTTCAATTTCATTCGGAACATAAATGTCTTCATAATGCCAATCCCCTGTAACACCAGTTTCGTTAACCTTTAACTTTAACGGAACGTTTTTAATTGTCTTCACATTTTCCGTTATGTCCGATCCTTTGTATCCATCACCACGGGTGGATGCCTCAACAAGAACTCCATCCCTATAGATAATGGAACACGAAGTTCCATCATATTTAGGTTCGACAATGAAAGACTCGTTGAACTGGGACAACCAATCCTTCAGTTCATTCATGTCATAACAGTTTGCGATCGATCCCATGACGTTCTTTCTAACAACATCCTTGAAATCTTGCTGCAAATCTGATCCAATTCTTTGTGTCGGGGAATAAGGAAGAACATATCCAGTCTCAGCCTCCAAAGTCTCTAATTCCTTCAGCTTCATGTCGAAATCATAGTCACTGATCTTCGGATCATTCAACACATAATAACTGTAGTTACAGTCATTGAGGAATTCAACAAGTTCCTCTATCTTCTTTTTATTGCTTTTCGAAACCATTGTTTTCTATATTATTTTTCTAAAAATTTCTTAAATCTCTCCACGTTAGGTTTATCAAGATCGATCGTGTTCTCTTCTATATCACTTTTGGTATAATAATCATCAGACTCGCATGCATTGTAATAACAGTAATCAACGAATCTTAGCAGATTTGGATTAGGAAGATCAACCTCGAAAACATCTTTCCAAATGACAGAAAACCTTTCAGCCCAATAATTCTCCTCATCTTTTGTCAAAGATCTACTTGTTCCAAAATCTCCACTATCTTCTCCATATGTATAAAATAGAACATAACTTAAATAGTAGTTTATGCGTTCACCATCATCAAGCACTTCTATTTCAAACCCTATATTATTAGTATCATGAAAAGAAGATATTTCTATAAATTTACTGTCTAATTTTTCATCAATTATATCATATCTTTGATCCCAAATAGGATACATCACAGACTTTTTATGTGCGTAATCACTCATAATTTTAATATGGTTTTGGTGCAAATTTCACAAATTCAGATCTCAATGCATTAAGCCTTGGCTGATACATTTTCTTATATTCTTCCCACTCATGAGATGGAACAACATCATCAACGTAGAGTTCTCGCCAATAGTTATTCGCGGCAGAATAATTCTTGATTTCGCCATAAGTAACGATCTGTTTTGCAAACTCATACAAACGGAAACAATGAAACAATGATTTGATTGCCCTATACCAATCATAATCTGCCTTCACTGTAAGTTTCTTGTGGCATTTTGCCCAACTATTGTTCACGATAGCAGATACGTTCTGGCGCAATTTCCATCGATCGAGTTCGATGTGTTTCTGGTATCCGCGCATAAACCCGACATAAAACTCTTCTGGAAGATATAACGCCTCATATGCAACAATGTTGTTGTCAATTATCATCTTTATAAAATCACTTCTTCTAACATAAAACACATGAACAGGAAGATTCTTGTACATTTCATCCAAGTTCAACAATAGCTTATCAATCATCTTGCTATCCCCTTTTTTGTAATCGTCTAGTCTTTCATACATACAATCTCCACCATACATCTTAGGTAAGGAAATATAATCATCCACGACAGCAACCACATCGACATCTGATCTATCCGTTGGTTCAATTTCATACACAACCGATCCTCGGAAAAACGCAAAATCTATATGGGAATCGATCTCATCTTGTTCGCTTGGGAAAGGAGGATCAATCACAATGTCTAATCTTTCTTCCAATTTGCTGTGAACAAGTTTCGTGAATTTTTTCGCATAGTCCGAACATATATCCAACGCAGGATAATATTCATCCTCGTTATACATATTTTCACAATCGATTCCGATATATTTTGCAACAACACCAACGAATAAATCATTGGTATCTTCATAGATCGAATCAAAAGACACTTGTTTCTCAAGCCATTCGCCAGTTATTGTTTCATCAACATACTTATCATACGCTTTATCAAGAGCACATCTTATATCTTCTAAATTGTATTTTTGATTTTCCATCAATAAAACATTTGATGCAAATATACAGATTTTTAATAAATACAGAAACAAATTTTTTAAATAATGGGAAAATCATCAGATCAGAACATGAAGCTCGTCGACGTAAATTGTGGAAGGATGGTCCCCATGGGAAACCTTAATCCTAACGTCGCTGGGAGTTACGCATATATGAGGAATGAACTTGACCAGAAACAACATTCAAGCAAGAGTTTCCATGCTGGAACGAGCTACGGATTTACACCAGGATACACAACAAAAGGATTAAATAACGTGCAATGGGGAGTGGCAACGTTTTAAAGAAAATATCCAAAGAAGACAAAGAATCGATTAAATATCTTCTTGAGAATTACACTGCAGAAGAACTTCTGTCGGAAAGCAAAATAGGAAGGAAAATCCTACCTTACCTTGGCGCTGGTTTGATGGCTATGTCGTCTTGCTCGATCGATCCAAAAATCAACGCTGAAAAAGAACCGACGGAAATCGTATCTGACACTTTGACCAATAACACCAACAAATTGATCGATAACAGAATAGAAGCCGCAACCGAATACATAGACGCAAATCTGAAAAGAAACGGGAAAAGCATAGACGATGTGCCATTTGATATAGCCGATCTTGTGATCGCTTGCTATGAAAATGACTTCGATCTCCCTCTTGCCATGGCGCAACTCCAGAACGAATCCCATTTCGGGACAGATGGAGATCGACAGAGAAAAACAAAAAGCCTGTTTTCTTTAGGGCTATACGACAACGGGACAAACAAGAAATACTACAACACGTACAGGGAGTCGATCGAAGATTACATAGACAAGATGAAGGAACACTATTTGCAAAACGGGAAAGTTTCCGTCAACAAACTATTAATGAACTTCGTTGATGATCAAGGCCACAGATATGCACAAGATCCTAACTATGAAAGATCTATAATTTCAACAAGAAACAAAATAATCAAAACATATCCAATTTTAGCAAATTAAAAGAGCGGCCATCTGGTCGCTCTTTTTAGGTAATTATATACTTGTTTGCACAAATATAGTTGTAATTATTTAATTTTCGGCAAAAACTAACTTTCTAATTGAATTTCTGATTTAATATATGTGTGATAGTCTATATATTCTGTTATCACTTTGTTTTTTAATATGGTTGTTCTGTATATTGGTTTCTCAAAGTCGTAAACCATGCGGATATTTTCAAAATCAAATGTCATTTTAATATTACTTTTATTGTATTGATTCTTTTCTGTGCCATCAGGTTTTTATGCTTCTGGCGCAGGTTCTGGTTCTGCAGTTGGTTCTGGCTCTGGTGCTGGTTCTTCTCCGAAGCCTCCAGCTGGTTCTTCAAACCCTCCTCCGCCGCCAAACTCACCGAATCCTCCTCCAGATTCATCTCCGAAACCACCGCCAAGTTCTCCCATTCCACCACCTTGTTGCGCTCCAGCTTCCGCAGCCTGTTGCTCTTCTTCCTTTCTCATCTTCTCTATCAGTTTCCATTCATCATCTGTTATACTCAGATATTTCTGGACAAGATACTTCATCGGGAACAACGGCTTTCCGTCCGCACCATTCAATCCAGAAAGCTTGGTTATAATATCAGAAGCTATGCCAAGTATTGCAGCTTCCTTTGCAAGCCTGAACAGATTCTCCTCAACCCACTTTAACCCTATTGCGTTTTTCAACACGTCGTTTCCAGCAAATTGATGATTGTGAAGGCAAAACTGGATCCACGTAGGTTTGATCAGAATCTCCTCGACAATGTCACGAATTTGTTTCACAAAGAGAGAGAACCTGTATTCCTCCCTTGTCATGTTGTTACTATCTGGGATAGATGACACATCATTACCGTCAAAAAGCATATTAAACCTGTCTTTCGGAAGCTTGGATTCGATGATGAATCTCTGCCAGAACCATTTCAACTGTTCCGTCGAATTCATGTCGTGACCCTCGATCCCTATCTCGCTAATCTCGGTAGAAGTCCCCTCTTTCGACGGGAATATCATCGTCTTGGCAAAACTGAACTTAGGCTGACCGTTTACCGTGATTTCCCCAGAGAAATTGTCAATGTTTATATCCTCCTTGTAATAAGCCTCAAGCTGGCGAAGCCTTGTCTTTGCGACCTGATCAGATTCCGTTCCGATCGGAACGACGATCTTTATACGTTTTTGCGCATTCTGGATATTCCATATGATACGGGAGTTTTCAAGGGTCCTCAACATGTTAAATGAATGGATAAGCCTCTCGCAATAAGAAAAATGCGAAACGAAGTTTGTTTTTGCCCATGAAATATAGATGACATTTGTGTCAAGCAGAACCCTTTCGTTTTCTGCGTCACCCTTGTTTATGACCCAGACCTTATATTCCCTTTTATTGTTGTCAAACCTGATCTCTGGCTGCAACTTTGTCGGATCCAACTCCTTGAAACCTATAATATCGTCAGCAACACCCTTGTCGTTTTTCTTATCGGAATAGATGATCTCGAAAGCAAGGAAACCATCGACAAGGAACTTCTTCACATAATGCCAAGCATCGTTCGACTTGTTGAAGTTGAACATGTGGTAAACCCTTCGATAAGCCTTGTTAAGCTCATCTACGATCTTCTTCCCGTTCTCTGGCTTCAGTATTGAGCGAAGCTGCCTTGTATTAGGATAAGCGAAATAGTGCATGTCGTCGTTCACTATGACCTCGTTCGCTATGGTCTCAAGAACAAACTCAATCTCACCCTGCAACGCGAACTTCCTGAGGAAATCCCTTCGCATCTGATAAGTCTGATCGTAGAAAGCGATGAAATTGTTGTTTCCAGCTATATTGTCATATTGTCGCGTAAAGAGATCGTCAGCCCCGAACATTCCACTGTTCACAGCACCGAACACGTTCGGATCCATGCTTCCTGGTTCTTCCGTGGAACGCATCTGCTTTATAAGGGAACTATTCCACTTGATACCTAAAGCGCTAAGATTAAGAAGGTTCCTTTCGAATGCCCTGTTAGCACCTTGGTTGACTTGGGCGATCGATGTCCCCAAAGATTTCAATGTATATCTTGGCATCTGAAATTCAATTCTTTTGTGTTGCCTTATTTATCTGTGGCCGATATTGATTGGCAATAAATTCCGCCTGAAGTTTCGCGAGATTGACTCCACGGACGGCATCCTTGAACGACAGAAATGGAATATATTTCCATTGATCATATTCTATCATCCTAGTTTTCAGCATATTGCTTCTTGAATATGTTCTGACACAAGACGATATGTCAATGTTTGTCCTTGATTTGATGTATTGGAACACACCACTTATGCCCTTCATAAGCGCAACACCGAGATCCTCGTTGACTTTCAATTCATTCCCATCATTTCCAACATTGTCATAAAACTCTTTATAAGAATCCGTCAATATGTCAAGCAAAACCGCCCTGACGTCGTTAGGAAGAAAATTGAAATTTATCCCAGTGACCGTTCTTTGATCTGCACCCGTACATAATATCATAGGACACATGTCATAGAAACTGTTTCCGAAAGCTTCTTCCTTTTCCTGCTTGACGTACATGAAAATATAGAACATGGATGGTATGAAGTTTGTCGGAGACGATCGTTCCATGTCCATTCCACCGATCTCTCTAATCTTATCGTTGCCTACCTTGTTTTTTTCCAGCAGATCGTTCACCAAAACATCAAAAGCAAGAGCTTCGGCTTTGTTTCTGTCAGATTTCCTATAAAGTTCGATAAAAGTTCCCATTTAATCATTTCTTTGGTGTTTTTCTTTCAAGCCATTCATAATCATCAAGCCACTTATTTCTTAGAGCATTATTATAAGCCGCAAAATTTCCAAGTTCAAAATCATAACGAGTTTTATATTTTTTAGCTTCTTCGTAACAACGATCATAGTCGTTCCAATATCCTCTTGGTTTTGCCATTTCACCCTATAATCCCCATCTTTTCGAGAGTCACCTCCGTATAAACCTTAAACTCAAATCCTTTTGATTTACACCAAGCAATAGCCGCTTCCCATTTTTTTATATTCTGAAGATAATTCTTAACTGCAGTAACATAAGCCTTTTGTTCCTTCAACCTAGCTCCAACTGGTGGTGCGATCGGTCTTTCGGTTTGATATTTTGGTTTAATCTCTATAATCAGTTTTATATTTTCTGAACCATCTTGATCTAAATCTTTTCTCAAACAAACATAAAAATCTGGATAATAGTTAGAAACAGGCCAGTTTACTGGATTATTTGGATCTGCGTTACAACGCTTACAAGCATCGAAATCAACTCCAGCTGGATTTCGATATTGAATACAACAAGGCTCCCCTCCCCACTCTATCACAGCAGGATTGTTATCACACCATCGCGCAAAGGCTAACTCCCACCCTGATCTATATATTACATCTCCGCCAACGAGTTTTTCATGGTGTTGCGGAATGTATACACCCTGATGTGATTTACCAGAATCGTTCTCCATCATTGGTTTCGGTGGATGTGCTTTCTTATAAGTCTTTACATCTGCCATTTCTATCTTCCTAATTTAATTTCTTCAACCTTTATTCGGTTCTGTATAGCATATATAATCCCGTCGATCGTCTTGATAGTGTTGTCAAGATACGAAAGATGGGAATCCATTATGTCGATGAGATACTTCTCGTCAGACAGCTGGGCCTCGATCTGATCCCTGATCGCAGCCTCTGTCGGGAACATATATGTCGTCGCCCCTTGCGCCGTCTTGATCATCCTAATCTCTTTATAAAGATTTGCGTACTTCTCCTTGTATACCTTTGTCCACTTTGCGATTGTTGCCGCAAGGGAATGATAATTCTCGACAGCTTCCTGACGCTTGGTATAAACATTTGACTGCAATACAACGATCTTGTCCATGTCTTTCAGACATGTGTTCATCTCTGTAATCCAGTTTATCCAATATTCACGGCGTTCCGAGAATTTCTGCTCTATGTCGGCGAATTTATTCTGTTGCTCCATCAGAACTTAAATTGATCCTTTAAATATATGTCGTATGCGATTTTCGGAGCCTGCTCCTCGATCTTCATCTTTGCCTTAACGACACGATCTTTCAGAAAATTAAAGGCTGGTCTGAATTTCTTGAATTTGTTTCCTGTCAACGCATTGACTACTTTGACTATGTCTTCGCTATTTTCCCCAGTTGTGTCGCTTAAAGCAAGATTTTGTAACTCGTTCAACATATCAATGACACTCATAAGTTTCTTATAAGTCTCCGTTGACTGTATCGCTCTTGTAAACGTCAATGCTGTAAACATCGCTTTTACATTCCTGTAATGTTCGAGTTCTTGCCTGATTTGGGCAACATGCGCATTTCGTTCCGATCGATCGGTGAAATAGATAATCTTGTCGATATAGTTTTCTATGGTGTTTCTTGAATTTTTCGCGATCGTTGAATATCCCTTCATAAAAGAATTTCCAGGTCTTTTCTTTCCTCCGCTATTGACAAACAGTTCGTAATCGTTGTATGCGTGCGTCAACTCGTGTCCAAGGGTCTTACCGATCAATCTCCTTATTCCAAGATTGTCACAGCCATTCACTTTTATATAAATTTCTGGAAAAAACTGTACGGAATCTCCATCATATCTAAGCAAGCTCTTTTCATTATACAATCCAGAAATTTCATCTGTTTTATAACTGGTATTATAATCAACAATAATGGTAATTTTAAACCCTGTAAAGAAAACATCAACTCCCTTGAAAATAGACATATCATCATAGATAAATCTATTCTCTGTATTTTCTTCCATCAAACCAACGTCTGGATTTATGCGTTTATATAACGCTTGAATCAAATCAGCAACGTTATCGACATAACCATGCGATTCGAGAACACTATATGATGCTGAACTCAACTCCATAGCACAATGTCTGAAAAGATGTTCCGTCAAAACATCTTCAAAAAGATGATCGATTTTTTCATTATTTTTTCTCATCACTCGTCCTCCCCCAAAAATTCGGAAATATCATCGTTTTTCTCACTTGACGGAAGTTCGAAACTTGGCCTGATTATAGTCTCGTCTAATTTTCTCAGAAGATCTTCTGTAAGAACCTTTGGAGAAAACAGCTCTATCGCTGGAACCTCTTTTCCGAGATGTTTTACGACAATGTTCTTTGAAGTGTCTTTTGGGAAAGCATAGCATTTCTCCCCCTTCTCGTTTGTCATCTCCTCGCAAACCTGCTTCTCAAGATCGCTCATCTTTTCATAATCCTTTACACTGATGATTTTCCCTTTCATTATTCCAGAATTTTCCCATGACAAATAAGCCTCTATACCGATATAAGGATTCGGGGCCTTGAAGAAAGGGATCCAGAACTTGACTTTCTGCGGGATAGTGAAACGAGACTTCTCTGGTTTAGCCGTAACAATGACACCAGTCTTCGTAAATTCTCCTACCTTTTTCTCAGCGATCTTCTCAGACTCCCTGTCATCTAGCTTTGCCGTGGAAAGCAAAAGGGTGACAGATGCGTTAAAGTTGATACCAGACCCTCCAGTAACGATCGTCTTCGAGAACATTTCCTGTGTACGATAGATATGACTGTTCACCACAAAGGGATATCCAAGCCTGCCAAGGATCGTCGCGTTTGTCCTAAAAAGCGCTTTAACTTCCTGCTGCTTTGTGAGGTCTCTTTTGCCATTTCCCTCAATGGTATCGTTCAATTCCTTGTCAGAAGTCAAGTTTCCGAGAGAATCCAGCACGAATATGATTTTCGGCCTCTCTTCTTCTGGCATTTCCATCATTGTCTTACATGTTCTTGATATGAATGTTGACACCTCAGAGATTGTGGTAACTTGCTTTATGATGAAATTGTCAGTATCGCACCCAAGGCGCTTCACGAAATCAAGATCGATCGCAGACTCAGAATCCATATAGATTGGTGTATATCCTTTCTTTTGAGCATTCCTGCAGATGCTTAAGGCAAGATACGACTTTCCAGTACCTGGATCTCCAGCAAGAACAGTACAACGTCCAGCTGGAACACCCTTGAACAACGATCCGCTTATCGCAGCATTCAGAATATAACTGCCAGTATCAATATAATCGGAAATAACAGCCGTCTTACTCTCTCCAAGAACCTCTGCTGATTTGTCGAATTTTGATATGATATCGAACACTGAAGTTTTCTTCGATGAAGATTCCACCGATAATGATTTCTTTGCCATTTTGATTTCTCCTATTTTTCTTTTTCTATGATTTTTATAAAATTATCCTTTCTCATGCAACGCCAGTCGTCCTTTTTCAGATCCCAGTAGTTCAGAACGTCTTTATTCGTGTTCTTTATCCTGTCATCGCCTCGATCGATCTCTGGAATAAGGGATGGTTTTAATGTACCTCTAGCTTTCCTCTCTGTTCCGTCAATTTTCTGATACACAAACTCAACAACATCTTTCTTCAGCAATCTCCTTAGCCTTTGGAGTTCTGATCTCTTGGTCTTTCTGGCCTCTGATATTTGTTCAATACTACTCATCATATTATATCGAGAAAAAAATGGTTTCATTATTTATAGAGGTTAATTTTTCGTACCGATAAATACACAAAATGTTTGTTTTACAAGTAAAATGTCATCAACAAAAGTAACAAAATCAGAGCTGAACGATCTGAAAACAAAATTCTCGATCAGACATTTCATAGCTGATCTTCCAAGATTGTTAAACGAGGCTTTCGGAAAAATCGTCAATTGCATCACATACTTTTATGATCCAGACGAAGAAACAATAAAAGCAAATAAAGCAGAAATTACATACATAGACGCAACAACAATAGTTGCCCAGAACCTGAAATTTAAAGGGGAAAACGAGCAAATTTATACATTGGACCAATTAGCTGATTCTGTCATAGCACTTCAAGGACAAACGATAGAAGTTCTTGATATTCCAAGAAAATGGCCCTTATATGCAGACTATTACAGCAACAGACCACAAAATCCGTCAGATGGATGTAAAGTTCTTATCAACGAAGGCGTCGAAACATATTCATCTTCCACCCACACATGGACTTCTCATGCGATTGAAGATGGCGTAATATACCTTGTGGCGAACAATATGCACATATATCAGTTCAACCAAGGACAAGGATGGATGGATCTTGGAACATATCCAAACAACGATTAAAACAACATTGTAGAAAATGGTCAAGAAATTAAGAACACCAGTTATAAGGCCAAGAACACAAGGAGGCACGTTCTATACATTCGGATCCGCACTTGAGGATATAGGCTTAAACATAAACGAAGGAAGAAATAGGGTCGAAATGTCCCATTATATTCTTCTCGACATACCAAACTTCGACAAAAACAGAGACGCTTCTTCTGGAAACCTTCATTTAAGAAACAATATGGATTACGCAAACGATGTCTCCATAAATCAAGGAGACATGATGTTCGCGGAATCTTTCCAAGATTACGTTCTGAACATGGAAACTGTTGTCAGAAATCAGTCAGAATATAACTTTGCGTCATCGAAAACTGTTTCAGAGAGAATATTCTGGAAATGGTTATTTAAGGACAGACCAACGGAAACATTTTTTACACGGGACAGTAGTTCTGGATATTATTACGAAAACCAGAGTACTTCCATAGCAAAAGCGTTTGGCACAATATCAGCTGGTGCCCAAAGGACAGATGACAACGGAATATACAACGAAACCTTTGTTCAGATTCCTTCTTCTTATGGCCAAATGAGGGTTCATTTTAAGCAAGTGTTCGACGAAAACTATACGATCGGATCGTATACTGGGACAACACAAAACGCCATAGAAGGATTCGGGGACGGAAACGGATTGAAATCATCAACAACATGTAGGTTCACATGGGATTCAGCAATATTCCCATCACCAGGAACGGCTATAACACATGTTTCCACAAACATAATTTTTGTTGTCACAGAAACAAACATCAACAACAGGTATGTCTATGCAAAAACGGAATCCAGCACAACTGGAATAGGAAACACTGGATCGTTCAAATGGATTAGAAATGGATCGGAACAAACATCAAATTACACAGCATTTTCTGATGGTCCATCAAACACTGTTATATCCACAACGGAAATATCATCTATTCCGATAGCAGATTCAAGCAATAACGGATATTACATATACACCGTATCAAATAGCGGAAAACTTGCGTCAGACTCATTTGAGGCAGAATTAGACATAGCAAAACTACGCCAAATATACGAAAATACTTCCCTTACATACGATGACATAGGAATGGGAAAAGTAAAGGACGGTTCTATATATACAGATTTCACATTCAATGCAATACTTATATACTACTCAATATACAACTCCGATAAAACAAAAAGACTCTCAACAAATGCATATGGTATATATATACTTGACAATTCCGTAAAATCTGAAATCGACGGAATATTTTTCTTCCCGTCGCTAAAAAAGATCCAGTCATCAACATTAAGACAAGGCACTTCATATTCATTTAGAATTAATATAAAGCCAACCACAGCATATAGCGGGGATATTCACGTCGAAGACAATTCAACGGTAGCATTTGCGATGTCAGAGGATTTTAACGATGTGATCAGAAATCTATCAAGTTCTATTACTACGCTAAAATCAAACACTCAATTGCTATATTCCATTAAAAAAAGGAACGATCAAATCGAAGACATGGTAACAAAAACCATGGAGCATATCGATGAGATAGAATCTAATATAAATGGAATAATTAACGGAAACTTTCCGTACACAGCATCTGGAATATACAGGCAAAATCCTCTATCGAATATATCAGGAACGCTAACGCCAACAATGGCAAGAACCCTTATAGATTCTATGTCAATTCAATACACAGAAGACGGTCAAATGTGTATATCAATTAATATTAATAACATGACAGGGGATTTATTAATGATCGGGAAAAACCTGCAAAAAATAATGAACAATAATACGTATTTTGATATGCTCACAATTCTTATGATTCTTATAGCAAGATCAAAGACGTCCGTATCAAGAACAGAGACAGACGAAAGTATCATTATCCCAGCATCATCAAGATTGTAAAAAAAGAAGCGGTTTATTTATAATTGGCCGAGAATGAAAAATCTCGGCCATTTTTGTTTTTTCAATAAATACAACAAAGACAATTTCCACCATAAAATATGGCAAACACAAATAGTTATACCGAAAACATGGCATCTTTGACGGAATCAGCAAAGGAAGTCATGAAATATGCCGAAGCGATGAATGAAGCGGTTATAGGAAACAACGCCGAAATCGTGATGGGAGACGATGTCGTTATGCCGTCTTTCGAAAATGTTATAAACAGGGTAGAAAGGGCTGAAAGAACAATATCAAGATTCACAGCAGGAAAGGGAGTTATAGAAACAGACGACGGGACATACAGAAAAGTCAGAGTCGAAACAATATCAAGACCAGCAAACAACATAACAAATCTTGATACTGTTAGTAGGTTCTCCGTAAACCCAAACTGGTTTTTTGAATCATTGCAGTATCCTAGATGTGAAGTGAAAATAGATCTCGCTGGAAAGATTGAACCAGATTCAGACAGAGTGTATGTTAGTAGAATCATCGTATCAACAAAACAAAGAAAATTCACAGATAGAATAAAAACAGATCTTTTATCATCAACGCTCAAATACGGAGATATGGTAGAATACCTTGAATCTAAATCAATCGAATACAAGGAAGACGTTGATGAAATAAAACTTCCATTAACATACGAAAAATTCAACGGAGAATTTCAGGTTACAGCAATCAATCTTGTAAAAAACGAGGAAAATGGTTTAAACTATACATGGTACTATCTCTCTACATTAAACTATGCAAACGTCAGAGAAAACGGAACAATAGAGGATGTTGGCCACATGATACAAATCGGAGACTTGCTCAGATACAACAACACATTATTTAAGGTCATCGCAGTAAACCAGAACGAGAACAGAGTAAGACTGGAATATAATGTAGGATACGACACGGTTGGATTATACGACACACTCGAACTCTACACAGATCCATTCAGCGAAAAAGTCATAAGCGTTGGCATAGGTATCGACGAAATTGACATCATATACATAAAAGGTGTAAACGAGAATTTCAACTTGTTGTCAAAAGACTGGTCAAATCCGATCGTTTTCCATACAAATGATCTTATATTCGATGATGACGATACATTAGATTTCATACACTATTATGTTCAGAACGTATCTGACTTCGGAAATATGTGGATTTCACAAATTAAAGAAGGAAGGATGCCAGCATATGGAGGAAAAATACCTACTGCACCAGTTCTTAATGCGGACGATCTAAGAGTTGTACAAATCAACACACAATTAAACGCAACACTCGACACACAGAGATATAACCAGCTTACCTCTGAGATCGCTTCCATTAAATCTAATATATCAGCAACAAGACAGACGATATCATCCAACAAAAACCTTCTTATAGAAGAAACCGATCCAAACAGAAGGACGACTATCCAAAATTCGATCAACGTCGACACAAGCAAACTTAATAACATGAGCACACAATTCAGCTCATTGGTCGATGAGTTGAACACATTGCTTAACGAAGCTGGTGCCATCAACTATTCACCAAAATATCATGTAAGGGGGTTTTTCACGATCCCTGGTCCGCAATATACCATAGATAACGGAACCGAAAAAATAGGAAAACAATCAATTATAGGATTCGAAATTCTGTACAGATATCTTAAAAGAGACAACACTGGGACAGAATTACAAACTTTCAGCATAACAGACGCACAAAATAATGTCGAAGGCTCTGTCGTTTTAAGAGATGGAGAAAACGGAGAAGAATCGGGAACAAGAGGAACATCTTCACAACAAACTGAATCGGCATTGGCAACAGATCAGTCAGCATCCGTGAATTCTTTTGTAGAAAGTGCTGTATTTAGCGACTGGTGTGTTATGCCATCGGCGATTCTTGAAAAAATATACAATCCGAATACAGACACTTTTGAATGGAAATCTGAAAAAACGGATGGAACCCATGTCACGATTAACCAGATAGACATTCCAATCAGATCTGGCGAAAAAGTTCAGATAAGAGTAAGATCCATATCTGAAGCTGGATATCCATATGCCCCATTAAAATCAAGATGGAGCAATTCTGTCATAATAGGATTTCCAGACAACCTTACTACAGATGATGCCGTCACGTCTATACTTGATAGCGTTAAAAGCGATATGACTTCAGTTGTATTGCAAGAAACATTATCCGCTGCTGGAATGTACACTCACATTTCAGACATGAATTCAAAATATAAACATAGTGCAGAAAACTTACAGTACACATCATCATCGATTCAAAACGGAAACCCTATTGTTGTTACAAAATCCGTTGCAGAAGAACTCAGAAATTTAAGCATGTTAATAGAAAATACTGGAAGACAACTTAATGCTTTGCAAGAAGCGTTCGAAAGACATATCGAACAAGGTCAATAACAAAAATGATGAATATTTCATAAATGGCAACAATATCAACAACAAAGAAAACAACCATAATAAAATCGGATTCCGATAAAGTGTTTTTTTATAATGCTGATGAACCTTTTGATGCATATAACTTAAAAATTTATGTAAATTCACAAAAACTTGTATTATATCAACCTGTTAGGTTATCACCAAAAAATGGTTGTTTCGTCATATACATTGACGCAGCATATTCTATCAACACTGTGAACATTAACATAGGAGACGATATACTTCAATACACTGCACCAAAAGGCGATATATACATGTTCGAAACATATGATAGGGTTGAGAACATGATGGATGACGCAACTTCATTCATGCTTCTTCGGACAAATCCTAAATTATCGGGAAACGTAAAAGTTGTCGTTACATCAGACGGAAATATGTATATGGACACATTTAAAGTGTCAAAAGGACTTTCTCAGCAAAAATACAGAAAGATTCCTATTAATCCAAATGAATATTACGGCAGAACCCTTATGGCAAAATTCAGGGACATGCCGATTGATGATTTTTATAAAATAGAAGAATCTTGTTACGATTTGTTCACATCAGCAAACGATCTAGACGAACAATATTATGACAAATATAATTGCGGCGTCAGAACAAACAACGACAAATTATATAGCGAAAATTTTTCTCTTCTCGCACCATTATGTATAAGAAGAAAAATTCCAGATTTTTTCTTAATCTTCAAAGTCAAAAACTACGAAGACAATCTTTCTGTAGAAAATTCAAACTTCATTGTAAGAACACCATCATTTATATTAGAACCAGATAATTGCGAAATTGTTAAATGTTTCGATTTAAGGGAAGGTACTGGAATAGGAACATACATAAGAAACATGTATGAATATCAGAGAGGTTTTGTTGGAGATGCATATGCAAGCGAAACCCTTAACGGTATGAACATATTCAACGGAATATCTTTAGAAAAGGGAGTCGTCGCAAAGATATATGAATCTGGTTATGAAGCTGAACTAGTAACAAACCAAGTAGCTTTAAATGATTATTACACGGAAGGATTTAAAAGAAACCATATAGTCAGTAAAGATATCATAAATTTTGAATTCATGTTTGATGATCCGAGCGAAAAAATGTTCTCGATTAACCACTATTATGGTATATATGTGAGATTGAACGGAGATCCAGAGACATTCAGTTGTATCGACACATCAACAAATGGCGATAATATTCTAGACACAAGCGTAGGAGGGCAAAATTTTGATCCTTCCTTTGTTAGTGCAATGTTATATGGAATATCTACTCCATATGGGTTTGAAAGACTGACGGAAAATGTATACCAAAGTAATACGGTAAAGCGTAGAAAGCTCACCCCACATAAAAATATCGCAAAATTAGAAACAATCGATATAACAAAATATATGGATGGAAATTATTTTTTTGCATCCGTACAACTAAATGACGTTTTAGATCCTGGCGAGCATTACAGAATAATAGACAACGAAGATAAGAAAATATATGATGTCATAGTATCTAACGCATACGATGAGGACTATCTATCTGATTTTTCTTATGATTCATCAATATATAATAATTTTGAATATGAAATAACGAGAATATCAATCCATAATAACAAATACAGAAAGCTTACACATAATAGCGAAAAGGAAAAAATTATCGGAGAGCAAGTTGGATTAATTGCTCAAGCTTTTAATTCTTTCGACACAAAAGGCAAAATAACAGCATTTACTGACGAAAAAAACTTTTTTTCCATAATCATAAAAAAGAACAAAACTTTTACACATTCACAAGCATTTCTGATAGAAAAAATTCAATCTTTCTGTGGGTATAATACCACAAATATCAATAAAATGACACTCGAACCATGGGAGGATGGATATTATGAAGATCAATCTTCATATCTATTTGGAATAAACGACATAGAGAGATTTATAATATCGCCAGAAAACGAACAATTATCTATATACTTCCCTAAAGGATTTGAATGCATGGGAGATAGGTTTGCTCAGGTAGCTTGTTTCATCAATATACAAAAACCAGACGAAGATTTATATTCAACTCTCGTCGATCAAGATGTTACTAATATTATAACGCAATACAGGACAGTTATATACCCTATGCAATACCCAGACGATGAACGTTCATATGATCCTCTAAAAAAACTTATTCAACTATATCTTATAACAGACGATCTACAAATTAACATAAAAAATTTATATTCTGTCCTTGGGTTCGGCCCAAAAAAGAGCTACTATATGGTTTTCGAAAAATCTCCTATGATACAACTCAATGACAAAATCTTTTTGTATCAGAATTTTCCTATGAATGTTGGAATATGTTCCATCTTTCAGATAAAAGATATGTATCATACGATACTTGATCATGAAAATCAATATATGCTATCAAGTGGAAACGATTTTGTCGAGACAACTGGAAACATATCATCAACAAGAGGGGAATATCAAAATCATAATAACATATTCTATCAACAAATCGGAACATACACCGAAGAAAATTTTACAAACTATATAGATAAATTAAACACATATATCCCAAATTACAGATATAAACTTACAAGTGACGCTAGTTTAGGATATTATCTTCATAATCTTCTTGAAAAAAACCATACAAAAATGGATATAGCAATCACTGTACCCAATTGTTGTAAATGGAAAATAGCTGGAACAGATCATTGCGGAAATAGACTAAGAATTATGTATAATCTCATGAATGGAGATCAAGATGTTGACGTAGCACCGTGGAGACCAGTTTTAGAAGAAAATTTCGATTCATACTGGATTCCAAAAGACACATCAACTCATATAGGACTCATTTCTACAACAAACAATAATATAGAAAACAAATACGTCAGAAACTATAATTCTTTTGATGATTATGAAACTTTCAGCGAATCAATACATTCAGGATTAGCTTCATTGGAAGATTTGATATTTTACAAAATGAATCAGGATTGCAGATTTTCAAAAGTATATGACTATGGAACAGATGCCATTGAATTTATTTCTGGTGGCGTAAAGGTAAGAATTAAAAGTTCTGATATATCAAAATTTAATATAGCCTCATATATAGGATATTCTGCCATTCTTATTTGCATGGATGGTAATAATCCAAGAAGGCCATCTACATATGAATTATTCGTTGACGAAAATACAGAGCAAATGGCTTTATTTGTATTTAACGGAATAAATGGAGATTCTATAAAAATATCCCCAAATGCCGCAACACAAGATAATTTTAGCGTAAAACATTCAACAAGCATATACAAAGGAATTCCTAATGGTGGATCATCTTGGGATTTTTTAGATAATGATTTTTTATATAAGTCAATTTGGGATTTAGACAACAATGATTTTTTGGATCCATCCTATGAAAATTATAAAGTTTTCCTGCTATCTATACCTCACAACAGCGGAATAATAGAAGACTCGTATGTGATGGTAACAGGAAATCTTACTGGATTTGTAAAAAGAGATGACATAGATGGGAAAATTTACATGAGATTAGAAAACGTCGAAGCAATAAAAGACGGAGAATTAACCACTGTAACTTATGCTACAAATTCAATCAATACTGTTGACATGTATATTGTTGGACAATCAACAGAATTAGCATCCGATTCACCAGCAAGAACAAAGACACTAACGCTGGAGGAAATGAGATCTCTTACAAACAACTATAGTATTTTTATAAAAAAACAAGAAAAATCTCTTGAATACGACGAAACTGACAATATACTTCAGATTAGATTTGTCGAACCATATTACACAAAAAGACAAGAAGATAGTAGTATATATTCTACATTTGGCATAACATACCCATCATATATAGAACCTGTCACAACAAATATTCTTCCATTTACATGCAACGATATTAATATACAGTATGCATCTGACGCTTTTCACAAATGCTTTAATGCCGCAAATATTATGTTTGAATATAAAGTTGGCATTATTTCTAATATTCAACAAACATGGCTGAGAAAAGTAATAGATTTAGATGCCATAATGATGAAAACATCAATCAACACAGAATCACTTAAAGAACAAAATTCTGGGGAATCCACATCTGATGATATATTTACATATACAAACACAACTGGATTGACTTTATATAGGGGAATAAACCCAATTGTACCATATTGGTATACAAAAATGTGTAGGCTGTTTAACAAATTCGATAATTATATCGATTATTTGGGGGCTTTTTCTGGGTATGAAAAAAACACATATCTTGCATCAAGAGCCATTACTCTTAAAACAAAAAACAGCATAACAGGAAATATTATATCATCAATAACGATCGATAAATGGTTCGACACAAAAATTGACAGACAGAGAAACACTATCAAACTTGATATAACAGAAAGCTTAGTAGAACTGATCAATGATTCAGAAGGGTATTCAGAAGCATGGTCCAAACTTTCAAATTTATTAAACTCAACAAGCATAACAGATATAGATTATACAACATATAAAACCAAATATATAACAAATACAATATTAAAGTTTATATCAATAAACAACAACACTCCATTCACTCTATACATGAATCCATCTAGCACATCTTTTGAATTTGTTCCAACCTCACCAACAGGAAATAATGTTAAAAAAGCAGAAAATATAAAAAATACACTCATAGAGGAAAATGGAAAACTTTACATGATAATACAAGATCTTGAACCAAAACAATATTTTGCAAAAATAGAAATCACGATCATAAAAGAATGACAGCATTTTCATATAACTTTCACTATAAACCAAGCGGAATAACATCAAATTCCAAACCAGCTGGACTGTCGTTATACGGCATTGATGGAAACAACGGGGATGATGGCCTTATTGGTTCTTCCGTGTATTTTTTCGATTCCATTATTATCACAGATTTACAAAAGGAAATAATTCTAACAAGGATAGATAACGGAAAAACAATCGATGGAAACGGACCAGCTGTAAGATCTTATGTTGTTGGGGATTTAATTATATGTAAAAGAGGAACTGGAGGTCAAAATAATATATACAAAATAGTGGAGCCCCAATCAATAAACCACAGATTCGATCTGAAGCAATGGGGAGTCATAGAGCAACCTTTACCCATTCATGCACTGATAGACTACTATCTTGATGACGCTATTTTAAAAATGAATATAAACGCAAAGCCTTCTACAACAAGAATGCCAGTTAATAGGTCTTTTGATTCATCGACTGAACTTTATTATACAAACGGAGACGCGCTTGATGTTTCAACTGGAACAAATCCTAATATACCATACCACATATCACAACCATACATAAATGCCTTTAAGACGATTTACGGATTCGAGATGAGTCCATCTATAAAATTCACAAGTAGCGAAATACCCAATGCTTTTGATTTTTACCTAAAGATAACGATACCATTATCAAAAGGTCTCGTTGGAACAAACGGGTTTACATTAGAAAAAGGATACACAAATTATTATGATGGGAACGGCCCTTCTCATTTTAGGGTGGAACCTATGAACAACAACATAAACTTGGTCAAGTTTGAAAAAATACTTGAAATTCCAATGAACAAGTATGCAAATGATACGATTTGCGGAACATTTCATAACCCAACATATATATCAGATTTAGCTTCTGATAAACTTCACCCAGCGGGGAACAATATAAACGTATCATTCTTTGATCCAAAAAGATCAAAAGGTTGGGAAGTTAAACAAAACCCAGTTGGTTCAGAAAAATATTTTAAGTGGTTTAAAATCTACATGGGCCAAATCGAAAACGGAGATGAGAATTATTGCATAGACGGAAGAAAAACAAACAATGTACTATACAATGCATCGCACAAACAAGATTTCTACAATACGCGAATAGAAAACGTATTAATGAATGATTCATACGATCTATGGTACACCATGATGCAATTTTCAAAAAGAAAAAAATTAGTTGAACAACACGAGCCAGTCGCACCAGGATATGAGGATGAAAAATGTAACATCAATTTTAGAAGCGGCGAATCTGCTTATTTCTCTGGAATGACACCATGCTGTTTCCCGACAGATTGTTTCTCTGACAAATATATAGGATGGGGACAACACGCTAGATACATAGGATCTGGTCCTTATCACACATATGATGCATATGTTACAATGAACAGATGCCTTAATATATTCAATAACGACATTGACATTGATAGTCACGAACAAGAACACTATGTAGAAGAAAGAAACATTGTCATGCAAGACTATATGTTTCAAGTATTATACAGTTTCATTTTTAATCCAGCAAACACATTCGAATTAATATACGTCGAAAAAGCAACTGGTATCTTAAAATCAAAAAAAATTAATATTACAGAATTCCAATTCAACTATACGTCATAAACTATGAAAAAAATTTATAAACCAGAAAACGGAATATATGGATACGCTCCAGCTGCACCAGATGGCGCAAGAGGAAAAGACGGTAATGATATATTTTATTCACCAATAAACCTCGATAAGAATATTAACATAAGTATAACAAAATCACTTATAACAAATAACCATGTATTAAGTTTAATTCAATCTATACAATATTCGGAACGTGTCAACTATTCTGACGGAGATCTTATTCTAACAAAGGACGGCTCCGTTTATATCATGAACGATATTGAAGACGATATAAGAATAGACAGGGTTGGAAGCATAAAGATTCCTATAATAAACCAATATGAAGGAAACTCTCCATTAAGTGGATACACTATTATTTTTGCAATAATACATAATTTATATACATCAGAAAATATTTACAACTATATCGAAGGATGCGAATCTCCCCTATACCATCACAGAGACTCGATTGACGCTTCCACATATGGTAACTATATTGTATGCACAGCATCTCTCGAAAAAGTCATACCAGTTTTAGACGGAAAATATATCAAACTTGTCATTAATTTTATAAGCGGCATGAGATTTGAAAAAATACTAACGGAAAAAGACTATGCTGATCCAATATTCATAGACAATAGATATATTCTTAATTACGGTCATACGGAAAACGAAGTATACAGCACAAATACTGGATTTTCTAACTATGATGAAGAAAAATCTGTTTCGTTTGAACTTCAAACCAATCTATCGGAAAAAGGAAAATTCTGTATGGCAGACGGATATATCGAATATTCATATCAGGAAAAAACATACAGACAAAAAATAATAATTTCTAATGCATAATGAGCACAACCGATCATTTAATATCAGATAAAGTTTTTCGCATGAGCGGAGCATGCTCTACCTTTCTTCCAGGAATCGATGGAAGCACTGGAAACAGGGGACCGATGACATTTCTCGGATCAACAGACTATACAGATCCAGATCATTATCTAGGAACAAAAAACATACAATTTATCCTTCCAGTTGAACCGCACACATGGTGTGTTATAAGAAACACATATGGATACACCAAGCCACTTCCATTTGACTATATTATCTTTGCCACAAATAATCATACATATCTATTGTACATTATTACTGTAGACAACGAAACACAAAACGGATGGACTGTTACGACTGAACTTATAGACCAATGGGACACCGATATAGAGGACCCAGATGATCCAGAAATAATAGATGTGACTATAGGAATAATAAACAGACTAATAACAAGAACATATATGACAAGAGGACTGTCAACAAACCCTATTCTTGATCAAGATAATATGAAAATTACAGGATATGCAGATAACGCAAAAAATGGTATCATAGAATATGGGTTTAGATTCAACGTTACATCAAGAAACTCTGAAACTCTTGGGCATTTTAGAATACAGTTGGAATTTAACACGAATTTACAATCACCAGCAATGGACACAATCATAGCGGAAAGATTTATTGATCCATCAACAATGATAATCAATAACATCATAATGGAAGATGAACATCAAGAAAGGGAGCTTGAACATTATGATAAAGAGAAATTGACATTTAGAGGATATATGGGAAACTATTCTTGTTCAGCAAAACAAGGAGGAGGTTCATATAATTTTGATAGAGAAAAACTTGATAATTTTACTGTCATTATAAAAGACTTCAACGAAGGAACAAAAGACAAAAACTTTGCAAGGGATATATGTATACCACGAGTTGTATTAGAACAATCAAGAGCAATAGGACATCCATATGTTTGCAAAATATACGGATACGCACACGCACATGATAGAATATATCATAAAATTTACATAGGAGATATATCATCAGAACTATATAATATAATAGATGGTATAGCAGACGGTGAACAAAATAACACTTCAAGTGAATAAAAAAGCCCGATCAAACAATCGGGCCTTTTCTTCATTTTATTTTTTTATTTGTCGACGAATAGTAGCATATTTTTGTTCAAGATATTTCCAGAATACATCGTAAATGTTCTGTGACGAGAAATTAGCAAACAATGTCGGTCTTGAATTCTTTTTATCCGTAAATAAATCCCTTAATTGCAAAGCGATATAGTCTTTTGTTTGACAATCAACCCATTCTTGTAATTTTTTCATCTTTACGACATCAATCTTACGATAATCATTGTCGTCCCAAGAATACCCAGAATATGTCACATCTGGAGGGAGTGTCTTTACCCTTGCACCTATACAGTACGGCCTCATTTCGAGACTTTCTCCTATTTCGTTTTGTGGCATATACATATAGTCCATCATATAGATGTTCTTGTAATACTCATCCCCCATATAGTCAATAAAACAACATCCGAGCAAACAATCATCGACATGATCGACACCATCCCTGACCTTCATGTTCATATCAGAATACATGTATTTCAACGCATGCTTCAACATACCTTCCATCACAGACTTGTCGAAAATAAGAAGATCCCCACGAACATAAAGATCGTTACAGAATCTTGTGTTCATGTTAACAATACTGTTTATAGCATTTCCGTAAATTCTGTCCGTTTTGAATAAATTGATAGCCGAATCCAACAGCCTCATGTTAAGAAACATCGAAATGTTAATACGAACATACCAGTCATATTTCTCTAACCTGCTGACATAGTCAAAAGCCTTGATTGTTTTCTCAAAGGTTCGATACACACTTTCGACATCTTTCACTTTCATCAGATACAAATTTTTGTATTCCTTTGAAGTTTCCACCTCAACTTCATTCTTTATGGATTCGTCGCACCAGTAGAAATACCAATCATAATTGTGTTTCATATCATCTTTATGATCGTTCTGGTATTTGATCATGGTTTCCTTGATAGCTTCAAGGTTTCTTGTGCTAGGCTCCATGTTAGCAGCCATAACCATGATAGCAACATTTTTTCTTCTATTTTCCATCGATCTCAAGTAAATTATATTTCGGTTTAACATATTGTTTCGGTAACTTGTTCACAATCACCTCATTATTAGGAACATTGAACATAATTATCGCGTTCTGCCCATCCTTGTAGTTTTCATATCTATCTATAATCCTATCCCTTAGCCCAATCTGGTGATCAAAATATTTCCTTGATGACCAGTTGTCAATTTTCTTCCTTATATCCCTTCTTATCCATGATAAATGGTGCATCTTCACCGTCTGAAAATTAAATATGGCATATTTCACGTTTTTATCGTTAATCTCATACCTTCTGGTAGGATCGCTCGGCTTGTCAAAAGAACCGTTCTTAAAACTGAACCTGAAACCACTCTCAGATATAAAAGGAACATAACACCTAAATGGCCACACCATTACATGCTGATAGTCCCTGTAATAATTCACATACTCACAATATGACACCATTATCTCTGGATGTTGATCTATTATATTCTTTGCCTGAAGGAAATCACCAGCGCAATAAAATTCATCACTATCAATAACCATACTATGCGAACATTCACAATCATATTGAAGATAGTCGAGTATAAAGTTTCTCTTATCGGTTTCAACCAATCTTGGCGCATGATTCCCCATATCCTCATGCAAAGTCTTAGGGGTAAACCAGATTATATGATCAACGAGATTCTCTTCTACAAGCTTACCTACATAAGAAACAACAGACTGATCGATTGAGACACCATAATACGATTCATTTTGCAAACATATCGTTATCTCGTCAACAAGATCCCTTACTTCTGAAATCATGTTTCTGAGATGGAACACATCGTCAAAAACTATAATCCCATACCCAAGCTTCCTGATGACATGGGGTTCTTGAACGTTTGAACTTCCATCAGTCATTGAAACGAACAACATAGATTTTATGGGATGTCGGATCTACGATCGACTTGTCCTTCGTAAGATCGATCGATCCAACTGGAAAATTAAAATAATTACCTTCTGGCGTGACGACAAACCAATCGTCACTCTCCAGTTCTATATCCGCATACAAAATAAGATCTTCCATTAGAATAAAATCTTTTATAATTTATACTTCCATTTTTTTGTAATCATTAAAAGAGAAAACAAAAAATCGATCAAAAACCTTTGTAAAGTCTTTGATCGATAATCTTTTTATAATAAGAATTTATTTTTTTCTTTATTTTAATTTTCCATTGATATCTATAACATAACGTTTTCCATCTAAAACAACATGGCCAAAACCATTTTTAAAATCAAAAACTTCATCAAACCATTTATCGGACAAAAGTTTCCCTTCCTTGTTTATGAAGTTCCATTTCCCGTTTAATTTTACACGCGCAAAACCTTCTTCGAAATCAAAACCTTTATCAAACCATTTATCAGACAAAAGTTTTCCGTCCTTAGTTATGTAATTATATTTCCCGTTTAATTTGACACACGCAAAACCATCTTTGAAATCATAATCTTCATCAAACCATATATCAGACAGAATTTTTCCTTCCTTGGTTATATAATTCCATTTCCCGTTTAATTTGACACGACCAAAACCTTCGTTGAAACCAAAAGCATCATCGAACCATTTATCAGACAAAATGTTTCCTTCCTTGTTTATGAAGTTCCATTTCCCGTTTAAGTTGACACCTGCAAAACCTTCGTTGAAACCAAAAACTTTATCAAACCATTTATCAGACAAAATGTTTCTTTCCTTGTTTATGAAGTTCCATTTCCCGTTTAAGTTGACACCTGCAAAACCTTCTTTGAAATGATAAACGTTATCAAACCATTTATCAGACAGAAGTTTTCCATCCTTGTTTATGAAGTTCCATTTCCCGTTTAATTTTACACACGCAAAACCTTCGTGAAAATTATCAGCTTCATCAAACCATTTATCAAACCGAATTTTCCCTTCCTTGTTTATGAAGTTCCATTTCCCATTTAATACAACACACGCAAAACCTTCTTCGAAATCATAAGCATAACCAAACCATGTATCAAACCGAATTTTCCCTTCCTTGTTTATGAAGTTCCATTTCCCGTTTAATTTTACACGCGCAAAACCTTCTTCGAAATCAAAACCTTTATCAAACCATTTATCAAACAGAATTTTTCTCTCCTTGGTTATGAAATTCGATTTCCCGTTCAATCGAACTACAGCAATCACATCATCAAACCATGTAACAGTTTCGAATATATCCTTTGGATTTTCACCATTTTCCAGACGTTCCTTGGCTTCGTCGAACGAAACGATTCCCATGGCCTTAAGTTCTTCCCTCGTGTATGGTTTAAACGTTTCGTAGAACGGGATACCAAGAACATTCTGGACCTGTTCAGCCGTGTGCAACAGTTCGTTATTCTCGCCATCATGTTCGTGGTTCCACCTAGTGGTGATGATAGTCGGCTCTCCATCAGTATCTATCAGGACGGACACCATGCTCAAGCCATAATTGTCCAGAGGGCATCCTTCACCGACTTCCTCCTTTACATTTTCGAACCCGTCCTCAAGGCAGAAATAGAACCTTGAACCGTACTTTGCGTATGAATCATAGCTACCGTGCGTTACGCACCAGCTTGTGTATTGTCCGTACTTCTCCGCATCCTTCGCCGAGTTTATGGCGACGACGTTGTATCTTGTGTTCTTCTTGATCTTTCCAGACAATTGTTGCTGAACCAGCTTGTTATGCTCCCTGCGCTTGTCATTGAGTTCGTTCTTCAACGCATTGAAATTCATGCCGTTCAAATTGGAGTCAAGAGTCTTGTTGACTTCATCATTGTTATAAGCAAACAGAACAAGCTGTTTGAGGAGCGCAATGTCACTCAGGTTATTGGAGTCCTCGAAATAGCCCAGCTCGCCTATGGCGATTCTCGCAAGGCCGATTGTGTACTTCTCTGGACCCTTTCCCCTTCTTATGTCAAAATATTGCAGAAAATCCAGACGGAGGAACATCATGAGATTGGCACCGTTGTCCATGCACTTCTCGAACAGCGTAGAGTTATATTGCTTCAGGCTGGATTTGACGCTTTCTGGAAGATCAGACACCTTATAATCCAGATAAGGATTCAACGCAGGGGAACAATGCTGCCTTATCACCTTCTTGACATAGTCTGACGCCTTGTCCTCGAACAGCACCAAAGACGGAGATGAAAATATAGGGTTCTTGACGAGCATTTCAATTAAATTCTTTATTTCATAGTTGCAAGATATTTCCACTTACCGATATCATGCATCATATCGTCAAGTTCGTTGACTATTCCTGTATATTGTTCATCACTCTCTATCGAAGCACAAAGCTGTAATGTAACATTAGAAAACTCTTCCAGAACATCGTTAAGATCAACCATGGTTGTAATTTTAGGAACAATATTGCCAACCTTGATCCTGAATCCACAAATCCCCATAAGGTTTTCTGCTATGGAGTCTTCAAAAGACTCTATATCGGAAATCATCGCATCGGTAAGAACGTGTCTGGAATTCCTTTCACTCTCCCAATGTATTTCCCTCAACCTTATTCTCAATCCCTCAAGGTACATTATATAATCGAGAACAGCTTCCTGTGGAGATAATGAAGGTTGTTCAACATCTGAACCATTTGCTATCAGCATTATAGCATTCGCCAGACTTTCCTTACCATACTTATCTTCTAAAGATTCAAGGAGGACCCTGTCCTGACGAAGCATCCTATTTTGTTTAGACATTTATTCACAAAACAATAATTTGTTTATTTATCTGTCAGAACAAAGCTCTTTGACGAAGATCGATCTCAAACGAACTGCATCGAAAACCTCTCGAACGGTACATAGAAAGTCTCTCAATCCCGTGTTTATATGCATAATTGGCATCATAATAGCCTCCACCATATCTGAAATCATCAACAAAATCAATCATAATTGTTCTTTCCTTCCCTGGAAACATACGCATCCCTCTACCAAGAATCTGAGCAAGAATGGTATCTGATTTTGTGGTTTCCACCAAAAATATGTTGAACATATTAGCTATGTCGATTCCTTCAGAAAAACAACCCATAGAAGCAACAATAATGGTATTCCCGCTCATGTCTTCATCCATAGACTTCTTCATCTCTTCGCGGACATTCGACGGAATCGATCCATCGATGTAGAACACGGTTTTGTCCGTCCCGTCACGAAGACGATCATATATTCGACGACCGTACCCGTTCTCAACATCGGAGAAAATGACAAGGGTGTTCTTTGTCGTCTTGGCTATCATATCACAAATATACCTTAACCTTATCGTGCTGTCCCTGATAATATCCTTCTCATAATTGAGTATCTTGGAACCGACAGTTGGATCATCCTTTTTACTAACAGCTCTCATCTTATACAAATCATTAAGTGTACTGTCATCAAGATACTTGATAATAAAGCTGTTAACATAAACAGGTGTTGCCGATTTCTTTTGATCGATCAACTCACTACTGGACAACCTAAACACAACTGGACCTATATAGGAAGCAAGGACAAAGGCGTCATAACTGTCTTCCTTAGGGAATGTTCCAGTCATCCCAATCTTATATTCAGCGTTCACACACTTCTTGACAATTTTCCTTATGCTCACTGAAGTAGCATGATGACACTCATCAACTATAACAGCATCAAACTTCTCGAAAAACTCTGGTTTCTTTTTGCAAAGCGACTGATAGTTTCCGAAAACAATATTCTCGTCGTATGTGTCCTTTTTCTTCGTTCTTGAATGAACTTCACTATAATTCCAATCAGTAATCATCTGATTTTCAGAATCATACTCAACAAATTTCTCTGCAGTCTGTGTTGTCAAATCAGTCTTAGGAGTAACAATCAAGATATGCTGATAATTAAGATAATCCTTCATGAACCTGAACAACATATATGCCATCAGAGTCTTTCCCCCAGATGTGCTTACCTCCATACAAGCTTTCTTATATTCAAGCATTCTATAGACACCTTCCATCTGATAATCCCTAGGATGCTTTGGAGAATTCTGATAAAGTTGATCGATATATTTCGAGAAAGTCTCATATGATATGGAGCTGTTTCTTATCTTCTTGTCGAAATCATCCAAGAAACTAATATGGTATCCGAATCTCTTGCATGTATTGATCAAATCTATCCAAAGTCCAACTGGTATCAAACCGAACGCATTCATGAACTTCTCGTCGACGATAGCATTCGGGTTCTTACTTTTTATAATGAACCATGAGTTGACCTTCTTCGTGAAACTCAACTTCAACTGGTTCATTTCCAATGCGTCACCATCGACATGAATCCATTGCAAATCATCTGTCAATCTTGCAGTAAGCATAATGCAAATATACGAATTTTTTATCTAATTAGAAAATAATCAACAACTTATTTATAAAAATTTCAAAAATACATATATATCTGAAAAATAGCATAAATACAAGAAAGACAAAGATAAAGTAAATGGTTCCAGCATCCATACAGGAAGCCGCCGTACAATTCGCCAACACCATACTTGGGCAGCTTAACTCAGCAGCTGCGGAAACTGGTGGTGTAGAAGTGTTATGGTTCAGGTTACAGCCAGACCATCGATCGCAGGATGTCATATTTCAGTCATACACTCTTTATGGTGTAGAGGATTGCCCGTTGAAGTTTAAAGCTATGTATTCAGATAACTCTTACGATGACGCAACGATTACCTACAACATCATGGGAATCAACTTCGCGATTCCGATGACACTCGACATTGCTTTGGAAACATGGAAAAAAGTAACATCCGATGACGGGACCATCCCACAAAAAGGAGACATCGTGTTCATACCAATATCCAGAAAACTAATGGAGGTCGTCTCCATGCAGCCGATCAAGTCCTTGGGCGCCCAGCTGACTGGATACAAAGTGAACCTTTCAATATATACACCAACAAGAAGCAGGATCGTTGGCGAGAATCTGCGTGAAACCATAGAGACTACAACCACCAACCTTGAAGAAAGATTCGGAAAAGACATAATAGAGAATGTAGACGATATAGTCGACGACAACCAGCTCGACATCTACACATCAACGTCACAAGACAAATACAAAAAACTGAAAGCAGAAAAGACCGAAGAATCAGTCATATCTGAAATCAGGACGATCGAATCGTATAACCTTGTGATCGACGGTCATACTGTTTCAAGAAGCCATTATAAAGTGTCTACGGACAGCGGAAAGTTCGTTTCTTACAACGGTTCAGACTCTTTCAGCAAAAAAGACTGGAGGTGTCTGTCATGCTGGGTTTTTGCAAACGAGCGAGAGGACAAATCTTTCAAGAACATCAAGGGAGTGATGAACATAATAAAAGAAGATGACAGCACGTTCATAGAAACCACAGTAGGAAACAAGTTCAAGGATGGAGATAATGTCGTCATCAAGAGAGGGGTCATATCAATCCCAGGGATCGTTGTAGGACGAAACAGGATAGCCGTAAACGGAATATTGATAAAGAATCTGATGAAGGCAATGCCAAACATGGCATCATTGCCAGGGTTTGTTATAACACACGACAACGTACTTAACCTGATAGAAAGCGATGCTCTCTCAATCAGGATCAAAGGAGGTTCTTTTATTTCTGTGTCGACTCCAGACGGGGAAAGGCTTGTGCAGATGCAAGCACCGATGGAGCAAGAAAAATGGTATGGGATTGTGGTAAATCTCGGAACAGAAATAGTCGCTGACATATATTCGTCGATCCCAAAACTTGAAAAAATATCAACTTCATCGATAAAAAACGATCTATATGACGAAATCAATGTGGAGAACTACTACATAACTGGTTCCGAAGAAAGGATAACGAACATCAGGCTATACAAGACAAGGAACACAGACATAGACAAGCAGATGACAGATCTTGCTTCTTACAACATCAGAAATAACAGCGAGGCCATTGTCAACGACAGCGCGGACATATACCTCAACAAACCATATACAGGGAGACAAAGATAATGGCAAACGGTTGGCAAAATATTCAACAAGAATTTCTTAACAACGCTGTTAGGAATGCAGTTAACGCGCAAACGGATCAGATAATATGGGATGCTGGCATGGATTTCATAAACGATCGGACCAGCTTCTTCGATTCAAGACTGTACAGGCAACTGAGTTTGTTCACAAGCAGCGAAAAATCACAAAGAGACGAGCTATTCTACCCGCATTTCGACTATGGATCATTCGTGACAGATGTATACGAAACCCCGACATCCGTGCAACAGATGATAGAGGAGGCAAAAGACGAGAACCAAAAACAAGGATTAATAAAAAGAAAAGAATACATTGAAGACTTTATCAACAAGAACTACAATGCATATTTGTCACACAGATCCCTTGTACACCCATACGCTCTCGTCAGGCTTGCTGGATCTTTTGGACGACCATCCACAGTTTCACTGTTCCTAACATACGATCAGTTCAACAAGAGGAAATTCTATGAGATAGACGGCGAGGAGAAATTCTCTGGAAACTACTCCAAGACCCCGACGACTACAACACTCATCAAATGGGGAAACGAATCACAGAGGGGAAAGACCCCATATTCGTTCCAAGATTTCATATTCTGCAAGTGGTGGAATAAGATAGAGAACAACAGATTGATAACACTAAGACGTTATGCCGCTCCAGTGACAGACAACATAGAATTCTCAGATTATGAAGTGAGTCCTATAGCCAATTCAGAAGAAGACGGAACATATCAAATACAAGATTCATCTGGAAACGTTCAGTCTTTCGCTGGAAGAAACGGAACCGCACCATGGACACCTCTTGCAACCGCAGTAACGTATTTCGGCGAAGAGACTGGAAACAAACTGTCTGACATATTATCATTCTCTGCACATTACAATTGGAAAGCGATAGAAGCGGACAAAACCCCGATCGACATCTCATCCACACAGAACGATATGGGAAATGGATTAGTCAGCGATCAAATGAGCGGACTGACTAGTGGTCTAGGAACAATAGCGAAATTCATGGGGTTCATGGGCGAAGTAAACAATGGAAGAACATTGAACCTTGATGGTGCGCCATCAACGCTTCCTCCAGATCCATATAAGAACGGTCCTTACGAAAACAGGATTCTAGGTCCAGTCAATGTCATCATGAACACATACAGAAGGGAAAGGGGGCTTGAGTTCAAACAGGACGGGCTGAAGATAAAGTTCGAATACGTATCTAGGCCGATCGCTGGAATAAACAACAAGGCCGTTCTACTTGATCTGATGTCAAACATACTTGTCCTAACATACTCGTCTGGATCATGGTTCGGAGGAATGTGGAGATACAAATGCGACAAGCCAGCCGTTTATCCATGGAAATATGGAGACGCGATGAACAAAATGTATCGCGGTGAACTGTTCGGAAAGGACGGAGCCGCAATGACACTGACGAAACACGTATATTCTGATGGAAAATCATACTTATCGACTTTCCTTCCAGATGCAGCAAAGATGATATCTAACATGTTCAAAGGTGCTGTTAACATAATTCTTGCATTGGCTGCTGGAAATGAAGATAGAATGAATACAGCAAACAAGCAATTCAGTGATGTACTAAAATCTGGAACAGCTGTGGCCATACAGAAAGTCATTGCCGCAAAAGCAATGAAGGGAACTACAATCCCATATATACAGAACCAACGCGCACTCCTCACTGGAGAACCAGTGGGTGATTGGCATCTTACAATAGGAAATCCACTCAACCCGATAGCAATGATCGGAAACCTGATTGTTAAGGATGTACACTTCCAATGGAGCGACGAACTTGGTCCAGACGACTTCCCGATCGGGTTCACGGCGACAATCACCCTCGATCACGGTCTGGGAAGAGACAGGGATGCAATAGAATCAATGTTCAACAGAGGCTTCGGCAGAATATACACATTGTCTAAGAATTTCAGATCATCTGCAGACGGAGAGACAAAGGTCGACAAAAACACAGGAGGTCAGAACACAGATCAAGGAAGAACAAAATATGACGAGGTAAGGAACACATACTTCGGAGGCGGAACAAGATTCATAGCAAAAACGCAACACACTCCACTACAAAATACTGGAGCAATATACACAGGGGACACGAACAAGATTGAAGCCCTCAGACCAACCACTATGGAAGAAACATCACAACAGGCCGCTACATATTATGTCAATCCTTGGCAAATGGGATACACACTATAAAAACACAATAAAAGGAAATGTTCGGAAAAACAATAGACAGCAAGAAAAAGTACACGCTTGAAGACGGGACTGAGGTCGTCGATCTGGCTGAGTCCATATTCGACCCGAACAAGGCCATGACACAAGTGTGCAGTATATACAAAGTCAGGAAAGAGTACGAGATGCGCCCTGATCTAATATCTATGGTTCTGTACGGAACGACAGACTATACAGAGATGATTCTAAAGTATTCTCTAATAAACAATCCTTTTGCGTTGGAAAAGGACGATCTCATCTACGCGGCTGCTATGGCCAATATATACAATCCTGTCAAAGACCTTGTTCCAGAGAGCAACGGTGTTTTTGATGCAGTTAAAAACTATCACAAATACATCGACCCGAACAAGGTCCCGAACAAGGCTGGCTCTGATAAGGTTGGCATCAGCATACCAGGGACTCAGCAAAAAGATAAGAACAATTATGATTTGGAAGCCAACATATCGAAGACTGGCGACACTGGAATCACTGTAAAAGACGGAAAGATATATTTCGGTGATATTGACGATTCAATCCAAACAGTGGATTCTTCCATAGTTGACTGCGCAACAAACGGAACGACATTGGGCCAATTCCTCAATGCCGCAATAAGGAACAGTATCTGATATGATTTTCAATAACTTGACAGACAGGCCAGCTTCATATTACACACCAGACGATGCACAATCAACAAACATTGTCAGGCTCGTGGAAGACTCTACCGTAAAGAAGACGATCAGATTTGACGAGATGTCCATACCAGACTCTCCAGATCCAAACAATGTACAAGGAGGAAACGTGAAAGTTGATGAACTTGGCCTTGTATATCCGATGATAAGGATCAACGACATTGTCCTTGCAAGACAGAACATAAGTTCAATGACATTGTCTTCAAACGGGTTTTGTCCGACGATATCCCTTTCACTTGTTTTCGAGGATACCGCTTTCATCAGCAAAAACATGCCAAAAGACGGAGACATGCTTTCCCTGTACATCAGGACCAGCACTGCAGCAATATCATACCTGAGGGACGATTTCATCATAACATCATGTAACGTGTCAAACGCGAAAGACGGTGCGATGGGTAACAGGATATCTGTAAACGGAAGACTCTACATAAACGGTTTCGACTCAAAGAACGCGACAAACGCCATAACTGGATCAAGCAGGTACGCGATGAGGGAGATCGCGACAACATATGGGATGGGGTTCGCATATAACGATTTCGACGACACAGATGACATAATGACATGGCTACAATGCAGGCAACCGACGGAATCTTTCATAAACGACATTGTCACACACGCATGGAAAAACGAGACATCATTCTTCAAGGCATGGATCGATCTTTATTACAACCTTTGCTTCGTGAATGTAAACAAGTTTCTATTATCAACGGAAAACAATGAGGAAGTCGACATAACGTTCGCGACAAATACCCTTAACATATACAATGAACTTAAAGGAGACTCTTCTATAGGAGATGCTATGATGACTGTGAAGATTCTGACAAACATGCCAGAATTCCAGCAGACTCCATTCTACATATCGAAATGGGATCCAATCAATAATTCTTCATCCGTGTCGTTATCAATGGGGTATAGCACAACGACATTCAGTTTCCTACATAACCAGAATATCATGAACAAAGGTGATTACGATTGCTTCGAAATACTGGAAAACATACCAGCATACGATCAAAACAAGAAAGACTCTTACATTCTTCTCAGAGGTAGGGCAACATATGACCCAAACAGAAACCCATCCGACGAACAGGCTAGAGTAAACTACGATTACATCGGGTTGTACAACAGGACAGCATGGACGGGAGTGGAATATGTCATGAGTGACGACGACAAGGAAAAGAGCACAAACATGTGGTCTGGTAACGTCCACAAGAACTATAGCAGGGCACCATACCACAACGCACAAAATATTAGCGAACTCAACAAAATGTACATCAGGGTCACATGTGAAGGATTGAATCTACAAATAATGAGGGGTGAAAGAATACCAGTGCTGATTTGCTTCAACAACTCCATGGAAAACGACATGTACAACGCGGCGACAGAAAACGACCAGCCAAGATCGGCGAACAGGTTCTATTCTGGATATTACATAGTGGATTCTATAGAATACAGATACATGGGAGTCAACAAAGGAAAGCCTTCACCATACCAGACGATATTTGTCCTTAAAAGAAGGGAATGGCCAACACCAGAAATAATCAAAAAAGACGAAACTCAACGATAATGGCATTAGCTGATTCAATATACAATGTTATCCAAAACCCGACATATAAGGGGGTTCTAGGAACCATAGGAGACGTCACCCAAGCCGCTGGAAGCATCACAAGGAAAATAAGGAGCTTGAACGGTGACGAGATGACTCCTGGGACAATCAGGGATTATCACACCAACGGATTTCTTGCACAAAACAGTGTGTTCAAACCATCGTTTTTTGCAAGGATGTTCGATGAACCGACATACTTGACATTCAAGATAGAGTTCATGTTCAACGATCCTTCGAACGACGCAAGAAATCAAGCATACAACAACAGTGGAATACTTGATTCAACTATGACAAACGTGTATTATTCCGTCATGTACGATCATATGCCAGAACCGTTTCTAGACGACTATCAGATCGTTGGTGGTAGCATGGATACAAGTACAGGAAAAAGATATTCTACGGAATCATATCTTGATCTTAATCTCGGTGATCACGGAAGGGCTCAATTGTTGCATAACTTCAAAATGGCCTTGAAAGACATCGAAAAAAATTTCCCATTCTATTTTACTTCAATAAGCGGTCTCGATTCCCTTGTAAAAGTTGTGCCGAACCAAGGAATCAGGTTAAAAGATTGCACGATATCGATTGATTGTATGGAAGGTCTCGATCTTAAAATAACGCAATTGCTCCAAATGTACAGGAAAATTGTGTGGGACGACGTATACCAAAGATGGATACTTCCTGACATGATGAGATATTTTGGCATGAGGATATATGTATCAGAGATGCGACTTTTCAGCGCAACAAAAAAAGAAAAAGACGCAGGCCCGAAGACATACAATTTCGGGGAAACTTCCACAAGGGAGATGACATACGCTGGTGGCAAAGAAAGAACATGGATGGAAAAAACAAAGGATACCATTAATGCTGGAACAGCCGTTTCACAAGCGTTTCTTGGAACAAAAAGTATAATCACACAAGCATTAGATTATACCTCCGCTACAATGACAACACTAGACGAAGGATACAGAGACATCACTGGAGCAATTAATCAGGTACAATATTGTAATAACGCAATTAACGAGGTTATGCCAACGTTATGTTTCGAATGCCATATGTGTGAATTTGATATAGAGGACACACTTAGCCATATCGGAACACTAAATTCATCAAGACATGGATCAGATGAAGTTAAACCAAAAATAAAGATTAAAATAGGACAAGTCAAAGAGACACAAGCTTACCCATTAAACGTTTCATTGACTGGTTCGGATGAGTATGGGTACGCAAAGACAATTCAAAGCCACATGGATGATCACCAGATCCCGTCAAACATATCCATAAGCACACCAAACGACATATACGAACTTAGAGGAAGATACAATCCAGTTACAAAAGAATATGAACCAGGAAACCTTACGTTCGCTGGAGAATTCATATCAGACAATGTCCTCACAAAAAGATATGCATCAGAAGATATGGGAGAAAGGTTGAGCCAAAATCTTTCCATGATGTCAAACGAATTGGGGAAAACAAAGGCACAAACCATATCAGAAAAAAGATTCAGTTCGCCTAAAATAATCGACGACGCGCAAAAAATGCAATATAAACCAGACGATCTGCCGCAAACCGCAGCATCGATCGGGTTGTTCGCTGCTGGAATGAACGAGGCAGTCTCGATCGCGTACAAGGCTGGAGTTGACAGCAACATCGTTGGGACAAGGAGCCTTGCAACCAATCAAACAAGATCTGTCAGACAATCTCTCGAAGCGATAAGAGACTCTATGAACGCTGCAATGGACAGGATATACAACGGGCAGGAAATGAAATCAATGGCAGTAAACGGTGTTCCAGACACAGTAAGGGCAAACCTAGCGAACGGGGCATTCAACGCTTTCCTCGACAACCTTGAACTTTCTTCAGCTACACAAAACCCGATAATGCAAAGCTTCATCAGGAATTACAGGAGGATCGAAAACACTGAATACATATCAAAGGCAACAGGAACAAAATTCAGCTCAATCAATTAAAAATGGACTTATCTAAAGAATATATAGGCAGGGTTGTTTACAATGAGGATCCGACATTCTCTGGAAGATGTAAGGTGGAATGCTTTGGATTGTTCGATGAGTTCGACGTAGAAAGCATGCCTTGGATCAATCCACAAACATCTAACACGTTCAGTAGTTCCAAAGGGTGTGGATCAATCTCTGTCCCAAAAATAGGGACGATCGTAAGGGTGAACTTCCCTTTCAACGATGTCTACTCAGGCGAATACTCTTTCATACAGAATATTGATCCAGAACTCATAAATCAGATAAAGGACGACTATCAAAACACGCATGTCCTTTTATACGATAGCGACAAGGATTTGATTGTAATATACCAGCCTATGCTCGGATATAAGATGTGGCTGCAAGGATCCATGATACAAATAGATTCCAATGGTTCGATATTACTCAAACACCAGAACAACAGCAATGTCGTTGAAATAAACGACAACGAAATCAATATTGCTACTACTGGAGACGGTGGAAGCAACAGCAACGGGCAAATAAACATAGCAGCTGGAGCGACAGTAAATATAAACGCCCCAACAGTAAACGTAAACTCACAGACAGTTAATCTTGGAAAAAACGCTAACCATACTGCAGTCGTCGGAGAAAATCTGATAAAGGTCTTGAAAGACATATCTGTCGAGCTTATGTCAAAGGCACCTCAAGGAGGGTCTATTTTAGCAGGAAGAGACTTCAAAGAAATTCTTTCAGATACTGTGTTTTTGGAATAACTTGATTTTCAGAAATAAACGACCAATCATGTAAAATAATTAAAAAAATCTTCCAAAAATTTAATGGAAACGAAAAAACCTGACTATAATCTTATGGGGATAAGAACAAAAGGGAAATTGTATTTAAATTAGATCTTTAATAATATATTATTATATTAATTATATTAGGCAAAACCCTCAGGTCAAACCAATGATCAGGGTGAAAAATAAAAAAAAAAAAAAAAAAAAAAAATATATACGAACCAATATAAAATTTAATAAAAATAATTATTTTGAAAAAGAACCCATGGGGATCTTCTTTTTAAGAGAAATCTAGATCGATTCTTATTGAAAATTGTAAAACATTACGATCGATCCTCCCGCATCAAACAAAGATAAAAGAATAATGCTAATCAACATAAAATCATGGCCGCAAAGATTCTGGAGATGGATTACGTCAAGTTGGAAAAATCCTTTGATTATAATCCTTCTTTTTCTGTCTCTGTTCATGTTCATAAGATATAAAATAGCAAAGAATGAATATAACGAGCAAATCTCGATTGTATCTGAAAGCATGACGGAATATAGAAACAAGATAGGGGAACTTTATGCCGAGAGAGCTATCAACATCGCGGACATCAACCAGCTCAAGGCTGGGAACGATGAACTTTATTCCGAGATACAGAATCTGAAAGACAATCCTATTATCGTCACCAACGTCGTTACAGAGACTGTGATCGATCCTATTACTATACACGATACGGTTTCCGTTGACTCGGACGGGATATATTCATTCCCCATCTCATATTCAGATTCGTGGTGCAGGATAAAAGGGAAGTCATTGTTCGACCTTCAGACGATGATAGGTGAAGTTACCATGGATACGATAATGTTTGTTGATAGCTTATGGGTTGATCTCATAGAGCATAAAGGACAGTTGTCATTCATAGCAAGATCGTCAAATCCTTATGTACGGATAAATAACATAAACGGGGCTGTGCTTTCACCAGAGCAGTCGAGGGCCTTCGTGAGAAGGTTTGAAAGGAAATGGGTCCTGTCTGTCGGAATAGGCGGAACATTGACATGGTACGACAACAGGTTCATTATTGTGCCAGGGGTGCAGCTCACGTTCGGAAGAAAACTCCTATCGTTCTGAAATGGCGAAGAAAACAAGATACCTTCAGGTAAGTGATGTCATGATGCTGGAGATGACGATGCTCGGCGACGGGGATCGATCAAGGATTCAGGATCCGACTTCAATGATATACACGAAAATGGTTGACGGGCATACATTGCTGTTGTCACCAATCTCTTATGAATGCGAAGAGAGGATCGATCAAGATACACATGATATTGTGTACGAAAAGTCTGTAGATCCGATGTCGTTGTCCACTTTGAATCATTTGGCAATCCCAAAAGACAAACAATGTTCAATGTGGTATTCTTTTCTTGATCCAGACTATCAATACGTAGATAATGATATAATGGACGAGATCGATCCAAATCAGGTCAAGGCTAAATGTTACGGAAGATACTTGTCTAATCCGATCGATCAAGGCGGTGGCGCTTTTGAACAATATTATTCGAATATACCTAATCTCAGGTGGGATACTGCGAGACTGTATTTCGTCAACGGATATGATTTTAGCAATGTTGGTGGGATATTGATGAGGATTACGGTAAACGGACTCGATACTGTCGAAGAACGCGAAAGGAAGATCGATCTTTGCGATTTCTTCGTGACCAGATCGAACGCTTATATGCTGACGAAGTATATGTCCAGTCCTATTATGTTCGGAAATAACATATATGACAGGTATATTGAGGTTAATGTTCCTTGCCTATACGACTTGATTAATGGAAATGATGGAAATCCGCAGAATAGGATATATTCTGATGTTGCTATAGATCCTCACACGACAATGAGGCTGAGTTTTTCATATGTGATGGAAAACGAGATGGAGGTTAACACTCTGGAGTATACATTGACCCAACTCGTCAATTTAAGCGATGTGACCACAGAGAATGTGGAGTGTAGCTTCACCAGATCGTCCGTGTTGAACGGAACCATACCTGTGGGAAATATCAACTCGGACAATTTGGGTGCATATATAGCTGAATGTACTGATATGCCTTACCTTGTGTTCTATGCGACATGGAAGGATATGCCACTTACAAAGGAGACTGTTTGGAGATTCAACAAAGGAATCACTTTGTACGACACTTCGTTCATGAGACAGGACTACAACTATGAAGTTGAACCAGACTATACTGTTGAAAGTGATGTCATGAAGAAGTGGGTTTGCATGCACGAAATCAAGTGTTCGTTGTGTATGGGCGAGTATGTCGTTAAGGAGGACAAGTATTCGATGACGCAGTTGTTTATCTCTGATCACGATCCAGACAAGTTCTACTATAGGCCGATCATATTCGATGAGGCGATAGGGACTTTCATAGACAATGTGCAGATTGTATACACGATGAGGTTCATGAACGTGAACGACAAGGTTCAGTTCGTGAAGGTGGCTTCTTTGTCGTTGAGTGATGGCCTTGAAAGGTTCTATACAAAAGGGACTTCACTGGGTGTAGGTAATCTCACTCCATACAAGATATACAACAAGATTGTGGAACACAAACACGAGCATGTTGGCGGATCGAACGGTCCTCAGAAGACAAAGTATGTCAGGGTGTTCTATAATTCCACGGAAGTTGTCCTTGACGATAATGGTAATGTAACCACTGGGAACTATACGTATACGCTTAGCGTGAGCCAAGCTCCAAAATCGTACAAGTTCACGTTCAAGAGGATTGCGCCAAACGGCACATATTATCACATGGATATGTCCAACAGCTATTTCAAGCTTCTTTATAGGGATGCTGACGGGGCAACGAATCTGATTGATCCTACGTATTCCCAGAACATGAACCTTTATGTAGGTGAGCTTGAGTTCAATTTCAATTCTGTCACGGTGAATAAGCTGCAGGCTGTGGAGGAAGGTGACAGGAAGATGTCGATTGTCGCTTATAATGAGGATGGTAGCGTTAGTTCTATGTTCGATTTTCTATATTCTATTTAATGATTTGAAATAAAATACACTATAATTTTTAAAAGCAATTTGTTTTCGATGTCAAAGAAAAATGAAGAGATTCTGAACGCATATGTTCAGGAAACGGAATATCAGGATGGTGCTGTAACACCGAATCCTTTCACGGAAGCCAAGGTGGAGGTTGTTGAAGAGGAAAACTATGACCAGCCAAATACTCCTAATGCTCACCAGACCCTTGTCGATCAGATGGAGCAGGGAAGAGTACGTGGAAGTGGAGCCCCGCAGAACTCTGGACTCAAGTATAGGGATAATGTCGGTTGGTTGAAGATTCCGATCGAGACGCTCCCTACAAAGGGTCTTTTCTATCCAGATGGTTTCGAGATCAGTATCAGGGCCGCACGCGGAGAGGAAATCAAGCACTGGTCCACCATGAACGATCATGACATCAACCAGCTTTCCAGAACGGATGATATCCTGAACTACATGATCGAAAAGTGTTGTAATGTAAAGAACCCTAATTATCCAGGAAATTCGTGGAAGGATCTGAAGAATGTCGATAGGTTCTACATTCTTTTCACAATTAAGGAGTTCACTTTTCTTGATGGGGAGAATGAGCTTATGGTTCCGATCTCCGAGGGTAAGGACATGCCTGTGACAAAGGACATGATCGACTTCATCATCATACCAGATGATGTCATGAGGTTCTATAATCCAGAAAGGAAGTGCTTCGTGTTCAATGTCGGAGGAACTTCATTCAATATGCACATACCTTCGATCGGTGTGAATGACTGGTTGAAGAAGTATGCTGCACAGAAGATCAACGCAAGGGAAGGGTATGATGAGGACTTCTTGACTTATGCACCTATGCTTATCCGTGATCACAGGAATCTGAAGCAGTCCGACTATGAGGAGATGGTCGCTTCTTCCAGATTATGGGGTGTAAAGGAATGGTCTGTCGTGTCATATGTGACAGACAAGTTGAGTACAGCAACAGAACCTAAGATTAGGTATACAAACGAGGACGGCAACGAGGTCGAGATTCCGCTTACCTTTCGCGGAGGAATCCGCGCTCTTTTCGTGCTTTCAAATCCCTTACTCTCAATATGTTGATCTTGAGCTTGTCTTCTCGATGAAGCTTCATATCGGTCCACAGGAGATGGGCAGGATGTTTTTTTATGACATTATGCTTTTGTACAAGAGATATGAGGACTATATCGAGGAGGAAGACAGGCAGCAGAGGGAAGAACAGAAAAAGTACGAGGAAGAGAATGGAAGTGTTCAGGATATGCAAAGCAACATGCAGAGCAGCATGAACCAGATGACACAGAAGATGGGATCGTTCGACGCTGGAAGATTGACAAGCGGATTCACCATGCCGAGTATTTCTGGTTTTTGAATAAAGCACGTATCAAATGATAAGAAAATCGATATTGGTGACTGGAGTGGCTGGTCTTGTAGGGGGGCTAACATTGCTGACTGGCTTGTCAGGATCATCCAGAGTACGGGATTCTTCAGAATCAGGAAGAACAGATCCAAGAAAACTTTCAGCGAAATATCGATCGTTGTTTGGTATAACTTCGTTATTTTCCTTAATATAATGTTGGAATCGAATAGAACGATCGAAACTATATGATAATTGTCTACAAATGAAAACTCATATGATTTTTTATTGGTATGTTATAGAGACTGGATGGAATGATATATATGATTTGCATATTAAAAGTTTGAATATGTTTTCATCCAACTTTGACAAGGTTACATTTGTTATATCACAGGAGCATAACGATAGTGAAACCTATAAAAAGTTTATATATTATACGATTGAGAAATTGCGGGAGATAAGAAAAGATGCTGTTTTTGTCATGTGTTTTAATGATAAAACTATTCGTAGTGAAGCGGTTTATTTTTATGAGTCGATAGCGCATAAGCTTGATTCATTTGATAATGATGAGATTGTGTTTTTTGCTCACAGTAAAGGTTTAACTACATCATATGTTTCAAAGCAAGATTGTATTCAGTGGATAAAGGAGATGTACTTTTTCAACCTTAATGATTTTGATAAGATTTTTGAATTATTCAAAAAAGAAACATTGTGTTCTGTTGGTATAAGGAAACGTCATGTTAAGGCGTTTCCTGCACAAAGATATTATTGGCATTATAGTGGAACTTATTTTTGGATGTATCCGTACAGGATTGCTCGAATGATTAAACAAAACCACGAAACGATTCCACAAAACACAAGAATGTTTGCAGAAGGTTTTCTCGGATCTGTTCTTCCTGATTCTGAAGAATATGATGTTGATATTGAATCTGAAAAATGTTTGCTAGAAGAAAAAACCATGATGGAAAAAATTTATAGTTAAAAAATGAAAGTTGATATTTATACATTATGTTGGAATGAAATGGACATCCTTCCGTTTGTTGTGGATTACTGGAAGAGATTTGTTACACATGCTACTGTGTTTGATAATGGTAGTGACGATGGATCGATCGAATTTCTGAACAAGTTTGACTGGATTGATGTTATTCACTATGAAACAGGTGGAAAGATAAAAGATTCTGAATATCTGAGGATCAAGGATAATTCTTGGAAAGAGTCAAGAGGAAAAGCAGATTTTGTCGTTGTCTGTGATATGGACGAGTGTTTATTTTCTCTGAACATTGATTCTGTTTTGAAATATATGAAAGATAATGGATATACTATAGCGAATCCTCCCATGTACAGATTGTTTGGTGATTGTGTCCCTCAATATGAGGAAGGAAAACTCCTTCACGAAATAAGTAGAAGATGGAAGTTAAACGGTGGTGCGGATAAGCCCATTTTGTTTGATCCAAATAAAATTGCAGAGATAAATTATGTTCATGGATCCCATAAGTGTAGTCCAACTGGTGAAGTGAAATGGTATAACAATGATGGCTTGTTTACTATGGACATTAGAAAGGGTTTTGGTGTTGATTATTATATTAACAAGATGAATATTATGAAAAACAGGCTCAGCGAAGAGAATCTTAGACACGGTTGGGGTATTCATTATGCTTTTCAGGAAGATTTTCATAGAAAAGATTATGAACAAGGTATCAAGGAGTCGATCGATTTTGTTGATTATTTGCGTAATACATAAGTAAATCGATTTTGTTGAATAATGAATGAATTGACAAAGATAGCTGATATTTTTGATATAAATAAAGGGTTAAATTTCAGAGAAAGTCACGGTTATACAGAATTCTATTAAATTTTTTGACATCGTTTGAAAAAGCTAAGTATATTAACACGTGAAGAATATGATGAAATTAGAAATTCGATCAAATATGTAAATTTGTTTGTACATAACAACAAGAAATCTTCATTTGGTAACGGAACAAGTTCAACGGCAATAATAACACTAAATGATTAAATTTCTTTTTTAATATAAAAGGCGATCAAAATTGATCGCCTTTTTTTAGTAAGTTCCTCTCATTGTTCCTTTTCCGATATCCAGATCGTTCGATGGAGATAGTTTGTATCCTCCATATTGAGGAGGTTTTCTGGAAACTAACCATTCAACCCCTTCTGGTCTTATAGAAACGATTCTGGAGTTTTTTAATGTTTGTATATATAGACAAACGACTTCGCTTTTTCCGTTTTTTGCAATCCATCGCACGACCCCAGTATATGTTTTGTCTGGGTTGTTTGAACCTTTTCCCCTGACAAGATCTCCAGCATGTATTATGTGTTCGTTCGATAGTTTGTTTTTCGGCTGTTGTAATGTATCGTTGAATGCTAACATGTTGTATGTGTATCCTGGATATGGGCCTTGGACCATGTATGATGCTGGTGACATAGTGTTGTCGTAACCTCCTGGAAGTCCGAACATTGCGCCAGCTATCAATGCCTCGTTTATGATTCTTCTTTTTTTCATTATGCGAAAATCATGAATTTTACTTGAACAGGGAAATCGTTCGGGTTGTATATCACGAAACTTGGTATTAGATTTTTCACATTCGGGTAGTCTGGGTTGTCTGGTACGGTGAACCTTGCGTAGAACTGACCCACCGTCATCCATCCTCCAGTCCTTTCGAGATATGCGCAATATCCGTCAAGACCCATTGTTTCCCTGTGTTCTATGTCCTTGTATATCGATAGTGCCTGCTTTGAGTACCCGACGCTTGAGCTTTCCCAATCTTTCAGCATCTCTGGGATAACCTGCGGTATTTCGTCTGCCTCGATCCAGTCGTCGTTGACGTTTATGTGGCTGTAATAACCCATCCACTTGTTGTACAGGTTTCTGTCGTAGTCGCACTTGAAGTGATCGCTCACGTTTATGAGTTTCCTCACACCAGTGAATGTGCCGTCGAACAGGCTTTGCGGTATAGCGTAGAATTCCTGTACCCTGTCGACCAAGTGGGCTATCTTGACAGCCTTCTCGAATTCCGTTATATCTTCAGCGTTGTATTGAGGATATATTACGTGTACCAAGCATCCGATCATGGCTCCGTTTGGATACCTGTATGCTGGTATGTATCTTGTGAAGTCCTCGTACATGTAGATTTTCTTGACATCGTGATCTTCAAGGAGTGTCTGGAAGTTTCCGTCAAGACAGTCGAGTAAATTGTAAAGTCTGCTATAGTCTGATTTCTTTAATATGGATGAATAGACGTTTGTCGCACCGAGTGAGCTGCTGTCAAGGTTATTCCCAGTGACATATCCGTCGTCCCATCCGAAGTCGTATGATTTTCCGTTTATTTCCATCCAGTCGTCTATCACGGAGAATATGTCAGTTCCGTCGGATGATCTCCAGAACATCATGTGATCGATCCAGAATTCGTATGCAAGTTTTGTAGCCGTGAAAATGATGTATCCGTCGTCGAATTCTGTTTGGATAGGTATTTCCTTTTCTTCGAAATATTCGTTCAGGACTTCTATGAAAGTCTTTTCTTCGTCTGGATCTCCTTTTACCTTTATGAACTCGACGATCATGTTTCCCGTCTCAAGGCAAAGTCGTTTCAGTACAAAGAACAGCATTCCGTCGATCATCCATGTCTTCGGTTCGGTTATCGGACCTATCAGTCTTCCGAACGCCTTCGAGCAATACGAGTCCCCGAAAACGAGTCCTTGTATGTAGCAGTAACTGTGTGGATCTATTATTCTCATATCTGTCCTGTATTGGTTAAGGGGGACATGTATTTTTGATAGATCGATTGAAGAAAGCACACCGTTGTTGTCAGTTATCTGTCCTTCTGAGTCGTTGAAGTCGAAAGACGTCTCGTCGCCAGAAGATCCATTGCTGCACTGGATGTTGGCGTAGATGTATGATTTTGTTGGATTGTTGAAGTATTTTCCAAAGAGATCTGTTGCCATTTTGTGGTTTGTTTCTTATTTGATATCGAATCTGTTGTATCTCAGAGACAGTCCGAATGTGTTGTATGATGCAACGGTTGCCGCGTAGCTGAGATTCAGTTCGGTTGTGTTTGTCGGTGTTATTTCCCAGAAAGTGAACTCAACAAGCTGCAATCCAGAGTCTGTGAGGAATCCTAGCTTGACTGGTTCCATCCAGCATGGTTTAAGTTCGTTTGCGTCTTTCGCGTAATGAAGGAACGTGTCTATCTGGTCCCATATAACCCAGTATGTTATGTAACTTTCCGTCAACTTGAACGTGACGCTCAAAGTCTTGTCCATTTGCATTTCGAGTTCATCGCCGTTCCTATATCCGACGTCGTATTGCCATCTTCCTTGGATTGCGAGATCCATGTTCATAGGAGGGAACCTTACCGATTGCACCTGAGCGTTCATGAAATCGTCAAGCGTAGTGTATGGAAGCCTCATTCTTTTGACCATAGGTGTCCATCTCGCCACGACTTCTGGATACCAGAACGTGGACGGGAAATAAAATGTGAACATCTGTGGCAAGTTGTTGAGAACCATTTCCTGAGAGTTTGATATTTTTCTTATTTATCCTTACGGAACGGATAAATAAAGAAAGATCGTCTTAATCAATGGCATATTATCTTAGACGTTTCAAAAACACAAACGAATGCGACGGCGCTGGGTGTGATGCCCCTATGTCTACTCCACCAGAAGGGATGGGCGATGCTATACCTTGTGTGTCTGGTGATCGGTGGGATAACGTTTTTGGCGTTGGATGGAATCTCGTGAATACAACGAAAAAGAAGAAATATCATGCGAGGAAAAGGAGAAAGAAATGATGGAAGAAGAAAAATCTATTCTGTACCAGAGATACAACTATGACAATGTGTTCAACAGGAGCGTGATAGCTGGTCTCCTGTATCTTCTTAACCATAAACTTACTTATGAACAGGTGTGGGATGACAATGTCGTAGAGACTGTGACGATACCGTTCGCGTATAATTTCGCACATGCAAAGGATCAAAGGTTTGCACAAGATAACTACACTTTTTTCGGGAGGGAGTGTTTTTCGGATAAGTTGATAGATGGTAAGTTCGACATGTGTCCGAGGTTCGCGATGACATACACTGGTTCCCAGATAGAGTCTGCGAACATAACGAACAGGTTTGTCAAGGGAACTTACATGAAGGAAGAAAACGGGAAACTTACTTCATATACAGCGTTTCTTTATTCAATACCGTTGAACATGTCTTTTGATCTGGAAGGGTGGATCGACGGGCTTGAGACAGCTTTCAAGATAGAGCAGGCCATTAGGGAGACATTCTACAAGAACCAGACGTTCAATGTTCTTTATCGTGGAATGAAGATAGGGTGTCGTGTAGGGTTTCCAGAACAATATACAGTTGGAGATAAAACAGTTTCATATTCATTTGAGCAGGATAGTCAATTGATCAAGATGAATTTCAATCTTTCTGTTGAGGCATACCAACCTTGTTTCGATGAGTCTCTTGCATTACCATCTGATACAATAATAAACAATTTTGGTACAGACTATACGATTAATATACCAGATAATCCAATAGGCCAAAATGAAATGAATAAGAAACATTCTGGTTTTGGCTTCGATCCAGCCGTGTTTAACAGGACAATCAATCCTAAGACTAGGGATGTTCATGTCAGATTCAAGGATTTTGATAATTCAAAAACATATGCTTCTGGAGAGACCGTTACGATCAAATGGGATTCGTCATCGAATTGCTCAGATGTGTATTCGTTGATACTTTATTATATTACAGATGATGGTGACAGACATATAATTGATTGTATAGACAGGCAGCATGGTTTCTATGATTGGACTATTCCGCATTCAATATCAAAGTCTGGGGGGCCTGATGTTTATTGTATAGATGGGACTGTTTCTTTGTCCGAACAACCGTCGATTGTTGCGGTCCCTTCGGAAAATGGAATGATCGACAGTGATTCTTTCAGGATCTTGGATGGAGGAAAGTTCGACAGTGACGGGTATGTTCAGGTATCATGTGAGTATGTCGACACGAAAGGAAAGATGCACATAAACGATTGTTATGTCGGATTGGTTGCAGATAACAAGCTGGTTTCCGTTTTGTATTATAAGGATGTTGACGATGCTCCATATTTTGAGATGGTTAGTAAGAAAAAGATGAAGTATAATGGTAGTGTTGGAACCAATATTACGCTTGGAATCGCATACCCACTTGATATGAATGTTAAAGATGAAATTCCTAACATATTGATAATCTGATATTTATAACTCATTGATTTTGAGATTTTTCTTCAAAATATCTTAATAAATAAGAAAAGCGAAAATAATAAAAAGATAAATGGACGCAAATAACAAAAATCTTTCTATGGTTGACATTGTCCCGCTGCGTCCCTATATAGACAGGCTCTCTGAATCGGAGTCGATCGGCGTTCAGAATTTCTGCCGTTCTTATAGGGAAAAGCTTGACAACGGTACACCTGATGTGCAGGTTTGCGAGCAGTTTGTGATTGAGCTTTCTAAAGTTGCTGACACAAACGAGTCTAAGCAAGTCCTGAAGGAAGTCAACGAGGCTGTAAAGGCCAATGATACAAATATAAAGTTGGCAAGGAGTGTCTATCAGCTGCCTACAAGTTCTTGTGTGTTTGTTGCTCCGATCATAGAGTCCGCTGTCGTGGACTATATGACGAACAAGAACGAGGACACGAGGAATGCTCTCAGATCTGGTGTAGCGTTGTTCGAGAACGAACAGGTTGTCAAGGATATTCTTGAAACTGCTCAGTATGAACAGTATGAGGAAAAGAGTGGCAAGAAACTCGTGAACGCTGTTTTGAAGGAAGAGTTCACGGTTAAGGCTCCGAAAACTTATACAAAGGAGGAAGTCGATCAGATTATCAATGCGAAGATCGCCGAGGCGAAGGAAGAGAAGCCTTTAAGAAAAAAGAGACTTTCCGATATTCCCCATCGTATTCATCTGAGCGAGTCAATCTCCAATATCATGAACGGATGCAAGAACGAAAAGGTCCGTGTGATTTGCGAACAGTATATTGCAGCATTGAACAGCGGAAGGGCTGAGGAGACTTTGTATGAGACTTTCATATCTTCGATCTCACCGTACAACTATCTTAGTGCCGTTGACACGGAGATGTCCGCCATCGATGACAGGGTTAGCAAGTACAAGAAGGAGATTGATCTCAGGAAGATTCTTGAGACCATGAAACAGACTGGATCATATTACATTGTTCCTCTAATTGAGGAGCTGGTTGTTGATCATATGGAACACAAGAGCATGGCGACAAGGGCCGTACTTATCCAGAGGCTTGAGGCTTTCGAGTATGATCCTTTTGTCCGTGACATTATAATGATTGTGCAGCGTGACCAGTCCATGCCGAACACTGTCAATCTTGGAGAGTCCGTTGAATACCTCAGTTCGCAAGTAAGGACCGAGCCAGTGTTCTCTCCTGTCCAGTATGTTAAGGAGAATGAGTGTGTGTTTAATGTGAAGGGTTCTTATTTTGCCAGAAGGGGCAATAACATTTCGAAGTTGACAAAGGGTGAGATTGATAACCTTAGCGAATCGTTCAAAGGTCTTTGCGCTATCGTGAACTCTGATCGTGTGAAGATCAATCGTGAGTTGAACCAGATTTCCGTGTATGGGGATAAGGATGTCATCAAGATTACTGAATCCGAAATCACAATCAACGGGAACGAGGTTACAAGCGGGGAACTGAAATCCATTATGGAAAGTTCTGTTGCAATGAGAAGCGACGATGCTGAGGCATATGCAATCGCAACTGTATTGAACGAGCATTATAACGACATTGCGTACATTGATTTCGTCAAGAGGATCGAGTCAAGGGACAATACTGGCCGTTCATGTGACGTGTTCAAGATTAACGAGAACATTTTCGTGAACACATCCGACAGGAGCATGAACAGATCCACTTTCTACCGTAATGTTAATCCTATCCAATGTCGTAATTATATCAACGAGCACATGGAGATCAATTGCAACCCTTTGTTTGAAGACGAACTTCCAGATCAACAGGGTGTGGTTAACGGGATAGAGGAAAAGAAGAAGGAATACCAGAACTATATCGACGAGCTTGAGGAGAAGAGGGAAACACTCAAGAAAATGAAGGAGGAAGGCGCGGACACTTCCGATATCGATCAAGCTATCGAAATGATAGACAAGGAACTTGATGACACGAAGAAAGACTATCTCCAATACCAGAAGGATTCCGACAAGTATCTGAACGGAGACGATGATGACGCTGACGATTCGTTGAAAGACGAAGTCCCTTCCACGGATGATAAAGATTCTGATGGTGACACAGAAGAACCACAAGACGACACAGACACCGATGATGATAAGGGAAAGGAGCTTGATCCTGACAAGGAAAGTCCAGAGGACATGGAGAAACCGATCGGTGACACTATGAAGGATGACGGTACTGGAGACGATACCGACGTTGAGACTGAGGTTGACGTGTTCGAGTTCCCAGACGAATTCAACGATGTCGCTGATTATGATCCAGATTTCGACATTCCTACAGAGGTTGTTTCCGATGAAAACGGTTCAAAGTCTGTAGGGTACGGAAAGTTCCAGATTGTTAAGGTTGCTTACAATAAGAACGTGAAGACTGGTGTCAGTGACGGGCACGGTGAGGTTATCATATTGATTCCTTCAGTCGATGCTAACGGAGATATTCATAATGACACTAGAAAGGTTTCGTTCTATCTTGACGGAGACAGGAAGCCAGTGATCAATAACGAGTATATGCCTCTTGACATGTACGAGGAGATCGTAGATGCGATCGAAAATGATGAGATGACTGGAAATGTCGAGTGTGTTGGTTGTGTTGACACAAAGGAAGAACCAAGCGAGGAACCTTCAGACGAGGATATTCTTGCTGGACTCGGAGATCTTCCAACGGATGAACCAGTTGAACTTGGAATCGAAGACGATGAACCGTCTGATGCACAGGAAACCCCAGCGGAAACCAAAGCTGCAGAAGACAGTGCCACCAAGTATCCAGTGACATTCGGACTGTATCCTTCAGAGATCAAACCTATTAAGATGGATGATTTCAAGAAGGATGTCGAGGATATGGGTATCGAGCACACGGAAAGCGAAGCGAACGATGGTGAGGTTATCTTGAAGGTGAAGAATCTTGCGCAAGCCAAGGCGATGAAGGATTATTTCCAGAAATGGTTCAATCAGACAGATGACGATTTCATGCAGTTCATCCCTGAGATCGCAAGGTGCATGAAGGAGAATCCAGATAATATCGTGGCAAGAGAAGTCCATGAAGGCGTGTCGATCGTCGGTGTTCATGCGATGACCAAGTATAATCCGATGCGTATTATTCTTCCTTGTAACGAATCTTTGACCAAGTTGTTCGGAATCTCAGTTGATGACAGTATAGATTGTATCTCTATTATCGCAGAGAACAAGAATGAGGAACAGAAGATTTACGAGGCTTTGTACGGATATGCCATGAAGAACAACGGTAACGTCGAGCAGGATGTTGTTGATGTTCTTGAAAGATATGGCAAGAAATACGGAAAGCTTTGTGAAAGTTCATATGTTTATAAGTTGAATGTTCCTTATAATAGTTTTCTTCAACAGAAATTGATTTCTAAGGGATTTGATGTTAAGGTAGTTAACGAGAATATGATGACTGAGATTGTCAAGGATGATTTCAAGAAAGCAAAGAAGGTTCTTGAATCGTTCTATGGAGATAAGGCTCCTGTTCAAGCAAGGGATTTTTTTCAACACGTCTGCGAGAACGTGACGATCACTGTCAAGGATGACACGACTGGAAAGACTGTGACGATCAACACAGACGACATCAATGGTAATACACCAAACGGAAACAGCGATGAGACTCAGTCACCAAATTTCGAAGATTCTTTCGGGAATGTGACGTTCGATCCTACTGAGAGCTTTGCTTTCAAGGACGATGAAGAGTCCGCAGACGACGAAAAAGACGAATCCAAGGAAAAGAAAGAAAAGGATGAAGATTCCAAGAACGAAAAGTCCGAGAAGGATGAGAAGGATGAATCCGAAGAAAAAGATTCCAAGGAAAAAGATAATGAGGAAGAGTCTGAAGAGGAAGAGGGATCAGGAGATAAAGGATCAGCCGACGAGAAGAAAAAGAAGAAGTTTAAGTTTAAAGTTTCTAAAGGAAAGGCAGACGAATCAGTGATTGAAAAGAATGGGCAGTCGATCAACGAGTCAGCTGGAATAGCAAAGCCAAATGTGCTTGATTACGTAAAGTGCAGTGGTGGAGACAAAGGCCAGATCATCTGTCAGCAGGCTGACGGGAATTTCATCGTGAATGTTGCTGGCCACACCAAGATCTATTCCCCTAATCAGGTTGAACCGATCACGCAGAGGCTTGATTTGGTAGACACTCCTTTCAAGTATGACGAGGCGACTCTTGCTGGTGTATACGAGAGCTATGTGAGATGTGGAATGTTTGTCAACGGTGTCCAAGTGACCCCGAACGATTGCCACGTCAAGCTGCTTGATTATATGAGGGCATCAGATAACAGCGAAGTGAATATCGTTATTGAAGGCGAGAACGCTAAGTCAATGAAGCGTTATATCAGGATTCTTGAGGATCTGAACGATGTGATTGATTTGGCGAACTATGCCCCTGGTGTCATGACTCATATAGTTGAAGGTGTTGAACAAAAGACAGACGTTCTTGTCAACGTTCAAGACTATAGGAACTATGTGATGACAAATGAATCTTCTGGATCTGTTAGGACTCTTGTTTTTGACGAGAACAACGAGACTCATATGATGAACATATCTGGCGGAAATCTCATGATGAGAGGAACAGAGGGTTTGTTAGAGTCAAAGGAAAATAAATTGATGGACTACGCTATTTCGGCGTTGTCTGACTAAACTTATAACTTTGCACTATGGACTGGGGGAATTTTGTAATTCAATTACTCGGTTTTGTTGGTGGAGGTGGTCTTGTGTCATTGTTCTTGCTTAAATCAACAAAGAATAAAGCAAAGACCGAGGCTAATTCCGTTGCGAACAAGGAACAATCCGAACGTATAGATCTTGGTGAGAAGTACATCAACCAAAGTCTTGGAATGATGGAGAAGCTTCAGTCTGCTTTCGATTCCATGCAGAAGCAGAACGCTACGGACATAGCAGATAGAAAAGAAGCTTGGGAGAACGTTGACAAGAAGATAACAGAGGTCCATGAGGATCTCAAGGGTGTCAAGTCGGAGGTCACTAGTATCGTCGCTTACCTTAACGGCGGATACCAAAGCTTCAAGGATGAACACAAGGAAAATCCTGTTGGTTTATAAAAATCTAGATTGTTTTTTGTGAATGGATCGATCCCAGTGGGATCGATCCATTTTAATGTTTTAATAAAAACATGAGTATAATTAATATAAAATGTTTGTTTATGAGATTTGGCAACAAAGTTACAGGAAAAACTGAGGTGCGAGAGGAACGGTGAAGAGTTCGTTGACACAACTTTACAGAGCATAGGAAGGACGGCTGAGTCGCAGCACTATGTCAAGAATAACGATCTTCTCGAAGAGATAATAAAGTGTAAGAAAGAGAACGGTGGCAAGGCTTCAGACAGGCTTGCCTCGATGTTCTTGCAGATAGCGACAAAGCTGTCAAACGGGTTGAAGTATAATAATGACGACGACAGACAGGACTGCATATATTTCGCCGTGTCTGATTGTCTTTTGTATTTCAACAGTTTCGATGAGAACCAGACGAAGAACGCCTTTGCGTACATCACGTCTATCTGTTGGAACGGTTTCGCCAAAGGATGGAGGAAGCTCGGGTACATGAAGCTTCCTAAATCCTTGCAGGTATCATTGTCAGACAACATTTATAGTATTTAGAAAATGGAGAACATAGAAGAAAAGAAATTGAATGAAATCCCATCTAACGATGGTGTGGAAAGTCTTCTGTCGAATGACAGGAATGACTTCGGTGTTAACGAAACAAGTTTGCTCGATTCAAACGAAAATCTGTTTGACACTATTGATGAAAATGGTGGATCGTTGATCGGATCCGTTGCTGACACTGCTTCGTTTGTCGAGATCAACAACGATGTTATGAGCGAAGAGGAAATCGAGATCAGGAAAAGGTTTTTCATGGATCCGAAGAATCAGGCTGACATATTGTTTGAGAACTATGTCAGGGAACAGCCAATCAAGCTCAACAGGCAACAAAAAAGGAATGCTTATAGCCAATTTTTGAAGAACGCGAAGAAGGGCTTTTATAAGAGTGTATTCAGCGAACTGATTTATGGAATATCCAAAGAGAAGTCTGAGAAGGATTTCGGGAAGCTGAATTAATCAATAAATAGGCAAAATTGATCTATTTGTAATGTATAAACAGATTTATGATATGACATATGATGATCCGATGGATGACGAGATGCCAGACGACGTAATGATGCAGAACTATGATACCACTTATGCACTTGATGGATCTGATGCAGAAGATGAAGATGAGATCGATGAACCGTTTTATGTTGTGGCTGAACCAAAAACCTTGACTGGTGTCTTACGTGACGAATTGAAATTATTGGAGCCTGATCGCGGTACGTTGTTGTTCAGGTATATGGGTACGGATTATGAGGGTGTTCCTATGTTGGAAATTAATCCGAGTAAGTTTGTGTTCAAGATTTTGCCGAGTAACAAACTGAAGACTTTCTTGATTAACGAGATACAGTTGCGTAGGTTGGATGATAAATAAGAAAACATTTAATGGTAAATAACATGGCTATAAGAAAACAGATATTAGATCAGGATAATAATGAGATTCTTCCGATTACTGATACAGAATCAGTAAGGAATCCACAATCTGTAGGAGGTGTTCTTGAGAACAGATTGGTTAATCTGGAAGATAGCGTTGGCGATTTCATCCAGCGTCTTCCTGATGATCAATTCACAGAGGATAATTTTGCATCGTTTGATTCAAGTGGAGGAATCAAAGATAGCGGAAAGAAAGCAAGTGACTTCGCAACTTTGTTAGTCGCAAATAGCATCGAGCAGTTGACATCAGAACAAGTGGAAGGACTTAAAGTCGGTGATGTCGTCTCTGCAAGAGAGTTTGGGACTCTTACGCAAGAAATGGTGAATTTTACTGTTCAGTCTAAGTCAATCGAATCTTGCAGACTTGAATCGGTGTCCAGTGCACAAGTTCTTGAAGTTTCATACACGAAAGAAAACAACTTGTGGATGTTTGAAAACAGTACTGCAATGGCTTTTGAGGATTTGGCTGACATTGACCTCAGTAACCTTTCTGGAGACGGTGAGGCAAGATTTGACGCAAAGGCTGACAAGGTTAGTGACGCTACAAGTGGTAACTTCGCAGGCTTAGACTCAAACGGCAACTTGACTGACAGCGGAAAGAAAGCATCCGACTTCGCGACGGCATCGCAAGGCGCGAAGGCTGACACAGCCGTGCAACAAGTTACTGTAGGCACTACGACAACTGGGGCGGCTGGAACGGACGCAAGCGTCACCAACAGCGGAACGGCGACGAATCCCGTTCTTAATTTCACGATTCCGAGAGGAGCAAACGGGCAAGATGGTGCAGACGCATACAACCCGTTCAAGGGCACATATCTCATAACGGACACACTTCCATCAACAGGGCAGGCTGGCGACTACATCTACGTGGTGGACACGCAGACACCTCCAGTCACGCATCTGTATACTTGGAACGGAACTGCATTTGCTGACACAACGGAGACGGTTACTATGGGTAACGCTCAGTTCCAGAACAGCACCAAGCAGATTTCGCAGACGAATGTCGTAAACGACTTGACTACTGGAGGCACTGAGGATGTGCTGAGTGCTGAGGCGGGAAAGACCCTTAATGAAAAAGCCATTGTGAATGTTAAAACTCTTGACAACAAAAGTGATAACATTGTCTTTGTTGATGAAAATAACAATATTCTTGCAATAATTGACAAAAACGGCATTAAAACTAAAAACTTTGATCCAGCTTCATTTTCACCAAAGCATTCAGGGACTTTAACTTTATTAAATTCTGATATTATAACGGTTATTGGTTCTTCTTTTGGTGAAACGAGTGCTTTTCCAACCAACAAACATTGGAGCGGAATAATGTCAATGTTTTCTGATTACAGGATTCAGAATTTAAGTGCAGGCGGTTCAAATATAGTCACCAATCTTTACAGAATAAGAAGCGGTGAATGGAATATTCAAGGAAAATATGTAGCAATAACCAATAATGAGAATCTTGATGGTTTGGATTTAACACAATACATGGAAGGACTTGATAACCTTTGTACCACTTTGATTGGTATGGGTAAAATTCCAATTGTATGTACAAATTACCACAAATCACAATATTTCAGCATGGCAATTAAGAGATATGCCTATGAACACAACCTTATGTTTTGGGATGGTTCTGATTATTGCAATACTTTGGTTAGTGGTATATATGGTGGTTTTGATGACGGCGCACACCTTAGAAAAAGAAATGCCCCAATGCTTGCCTACGCATATCTTAACTATATGAACCAAATGGGAAAACCATATAGTTCAATAAAAATATTCAATATCAGGAATAGCGGTTTTTCAGGCAGTCTTGATGATTTGGTTTATTCAAATAATGTTGAAAGAGCTAAATTGTTCTGTGAATTGAAAATATCACATTCTCAAACGGTTGACGAATACAATAGAATTATAAGTAATTACGCAGTTGATTTTGGAAAATATGGTTTGATCGAATGCACAATACCGTCTACTTCAAATTATGTGAATAAACTTAAATTGAATCTTGACACAAACGGCAAAAGCATAAAGGTATATATCAAGAATGTTTTGGCTGAGCCATATCCAAATACTAACCTAAGTTCAGTGGTAAGATTTAGCGTTTCTGATAGTACTATCAGCGTTCCTTCAATTGGTGATGTTTATTCCTACGGTGGTGTTAATTACACCGTTCAATCAGTTGTAATGGGTGAAAATGATTACTATTGTACTATTTATTGCTCACCCGCAACAATGCCTTCTTCACAGTCAGGAACATTGAATGTTGTTTCGCAGGTATCAGGTTCTGTTGGTTCAAGTAGTATTGCATTTGTGATGGCGGAAGAAACTTCACTTGACTTGTATTCATACATTAGTTCAGATAATAAGGGACATTGGGTTGAATTGACAGGTGAAAATGGTTCATATTCTGTTCCAACTACTTTGTTTAATGGCTCAATTCAAGTTGATAAAGTTTCATTCCTTATAATGTCAAATGAGGTTTCAAATACATTCCAAATTAAAGATGTCAGCTTAGATTATGATGTTGATGAACTGAAAACCGTTGAATCTAACAAGGATTTTGTTTGGTGTGAAAATGACTATATAAGCACAAATGAACTTATTCAAGAATCAACCTTTGGAGTAGTAGGAACTACACAATCAACATGGTTTGATTCTAATGGTAATGGTGTTGTGTCAGTTGCTGATTATGAAAACAAATATCCAGCAGGTGCAACTTCAGAAATAGTTGTTTCTGATGTTTTATCAATGAACACCACGATAAATTCCTCAGTGCTGGATAGGCATGGGAATATGTGGCTTGAGATATATTGCAGATATTTTCCCGATGCGCCAACACCTTACACACAAGCAAATGATACGGAAGTCAATGATATTTCCTATGATTTCAATGAACTGTTCATTAAATTCAGTCAGAACAGTAATGGCAGTGGTATCAACACGGTAATTCTATCTGAGGAAGTTGGACTTTATTGGAAGATTGTCAGAATACCCATTTGTTGGTTCAGACAAGTTTACAATTCAGCGGGTAATATAACCAATATGTATTTGTCATTATATTCAAATAGCAAGAAGATTGAAATTTGCAAAGTGTCATTGAAATATGAACAATAAAATAAAAACTAATAGAATATGAATGTACTTATAAAAAATTCTGATTTCTCACAAGTCAGTGTTGGAACGGTAGGTGAACTTCCAATTGGTAGCGTTCTGTATCACGGCTTTTTACGTCCATCTGGCAATATTGACTATAGTGCAAGTAGGCTTAATTGTGTGTGTGTTGATTTGTCCCAAAGTACAGCAACAAAAATAAGAGTACATGGGTATTCAGGACGCGCAAATAAATGCTTATGCGCCTTCTATTCAGGTAGTATGCCATCATCAGATATTACATTCACAAGTTCTTCTGAGGCTTCAGACTTTTCAACTTCAATGGGGAAACTTGGTAATATTTCAACAACTGAAACAACATCCATATGGTTAACAATGGATGTTGATATACCTGAAGGAACAAACACATTGGTTATAAATGTTGGTGAAAACGGTGAACCTAATGCTTGGGCTATTGAATTATATAACTAAATAGATTAGGTAGCTATGAAGTAAAGAATTTTGTTTTGGATAACATTATGAGAGAGCGCAACATAATAGGAGGCTTCACGGCTACGGTGCTGGCACATTTCATCGAGGAATGGCAGTAGATGATGGTAAAATAACAAGGATTGATTGAAAAATAGAATGAAAACAGACGGTTTCATATCCGAATGCAAACAATGCTGGAAAGCCGACTAAGCCAAAACGAAAGAACGCCCCTCCGTTATTGGAGGGGCGTTCTTGATATTATTTTTGTGGATGTGCGATAGGTTTCTTTTTTAATGAAAAGATTTGGAACAGTCTTTTTCTTTCTTTTTTCTTTCCTTTATCTTGCGTATCGTTTTCATTTTGTGGACATGTTGGGCATCGTCTCATTATACCAATGTTTTTCTTTGTTTATTTATTTTTGACCCATATATTTGAAAAATAAATAGAGAAACGCTTTCAGTTGTATATTAGAGATGAAGATAGAGCTTCATAAGAAAAAGATAGACGAGGCCGACGATATCCAGAACGGTAACGGTGACAGCAACGCAAGTCAGGACGTTAACGTTCGTGATGATCAATCCCAAGAGCGTAACACGGAGACATCTGAGATAAACACACAGATTAACATGTGGACGTCGAGGAAGTCTCAATTGAAGACCCAGTATTCTGTGGATCTGAAGCCAATAAATGATCAGATTACATTGTTGCAGAAGCAGAAGAGTGATTTGGAGTCGGATATACCTCAGAATGATGAGCAGTCCGCTGCACAGAGATCCAAGATGATCAACATAAACAAGCAGATCATAGAGCTTGTCAACAGGAAGCTTGTCAGGAAGACAACTTACCAGAACGATGTCAGGAACGCCGAACAGAACCTTGTTTCCTTGTATAGGCAACAGGCCGACAACGGCGGTGATGTGGATCCGAAATGTGTCGATGAGAGCGCCAAGGTGAAGTACCGTTTTAGCAGGAAACTATATGAGGCGGTTATTAACAGGAAGGATGAGATGTACGGCATGGTTTGTATGGCTTTTGACGAAATGGAATCGTTGTCATACAGGCCAAGTGCAAAAAGGTGCGAGAAATATGCTAAAAACATTATAGCGTTCCTGAACAAGTTCGATTTGACTGGTGATGACGGTATGCTGTTTTCGGATTTCGTGTATAGTATGCTAGACACTAGTCATGCTTCCTTTGCGAGCTCAGAGAAGGAGAAGTTCGTTAATAACCTTATCAATGCTATGAAGGACAATCCTATGTTCAGCTGGGTGTTTAATAACGAAAATCAACAATAAAATCAAGATAAAATGGCAAAGTATAAGTTACAGAAAAGCAACAATGTTGTTAGTTGCGAGGTCCTGAACGAGAGCGATGGGCAATATGTCGTAAGGTTTGGCAACGGAGTTATTCAAAGTGTTCCGAAGAATAGGGTTTTTAACCTTGACAGGATTGACGAGGGTGTCCTCGACACTGTTAGGGGTGCAGTCAACAAGTACGGAAGGAAGATTGCTTCGAAGATAAAGGATGTTGTTGGTAAAATTAAGGGTGTGCTGACGAAAGGGTTCCTTTTCTTTAAAGGTGATGATGATTCCGTGATGAATGTCATGTCTCCAGTTAATACTATGATCGGCGCAGATACAACTGGAACATGTATTAATTTTATTCCTGGAAGTGATGTTCAGGATTGTTGTGATTATTATGGAATAGAGCATAGTGTTATTAGCAATTATCCGATAGAAGGTGAATATCAGGGAGCTTTACAAATGGAAGATCTTATCAGGATGATTGGAAGATCATCGAATGAATCATATAAGAGTTCTTCTGATATAATCGATGCATTGTTTGAATCTGAAGAGGATAAAAAAGATCTTTATGGTGAGAAATATCAACGTGATCTTGAACATAGTTTACAACTTTCTACAAATTCAGCAACTGTAAAACTTGACAACGGAGATGATGTTGTTGTTAATCTGATTGATTATGATAAGGAACATATCATTAATTATGTTACTAAATCGTATAGAAGAGCTTTACGGGGATCTGATCTGTTTTTGCCATTATTGATTTTTGGAGCACCTGGTATAGGCAAGACGGCTATTATCAGAGGATTACAAAATGTTGCTGCTTCGACAGCAGGAATAGATTCCGATCGTGTAAGTGTTATAACAATAGGTGCTGGAAATATTGGTCCAGATAGTTTTACGATGCCAGCTACAGTGAAGGAATATGTTACAAAACCTATATATACTGATGATACTGAGGAAGATAGGAAACGTAAGGAACTTCATAATGATGCTGTTCGTAGAAACAGGAAAGCTACTCAAGATTACTTACAAGATACTGGAGATTTGTCTCGTAAAATTCAGTTTGAAACTACTAGAATCAAAGATCTTCCCAAGACGTGGGTTCCTGCTTATGATCCAAGAGATATAGGTGCGTATACGGAAAAAGAGCTTGATAATATAGCAAATGGCGGTTGGTACGATGACGATGGTCATGAATTTGTTGGCTATGGTGGATTCTTGTTTATTGATGAATTTGTTAGAATGACAGAGTTTGGCAAGGCTTCTATTATGAATCTTCCTGCTGATAGACTTATAGGAAATTCTTTGAAACTTGGCAGCAGGTGGATTGTTATATGTGCTGCTAATAGATTCCAAGATATGCAACAAAGCGCAAATACACAAATTACAATGACTATTGAGCCTGCTGTTTTAACCCGTTTCGCTATTATAAATTATGTTCCATCTATAGAAGAATGGACTTCGTGGGGAAAACAGGTTAAAAGTGATGGAGAACCTAATGTAATAGATGAAATTCTTGAATATATCAATAGCGATTATATGAGAGTTCATACAAGGGCAAATCCTGGTCATTATGGTGATTTCTATAACATGTATAAAGCAGATGGTGATGTGAACACTATCGATGGCGAAAAAGCAAGAGCTTGTCCAAGAACATGGGAGAATGCTAGTAAGTTCTTATATGAGAATTATATATTCGAGGGTATTGAATTAACAGATGTTCCGACCGAAGAACTTGTTAACAATTTAGCAATTATTTTAGGAACGAGTGTTGCTAACAGGTTTGTTTATTGGTTGCAAATGCAAAATAAGTCGTTTACTATTGCTGACGCAAGAGCCGTTCTTACTGATGGACAGAATGCAAAGATAGAATTATATAACCAAAAAAATAAGCAAACTATAAAGAGCACGTTTGATACTATTGTTCTTTCTATGTTGGATAGAGCATTGACAGAAGTTAGGGATATTAGTAACGAGACGTTGAACAATATTTTAGGGTTTGCTGGTAAACTAGCGGCGTTAGCTGGAGATAAGGGTACTTTTGATTTGGAAATCTTGGAAAAGATTCATGATCTTGTTGGTTCAAAGTTCAAAAACAATGAGCTTGGACGAAAAGATGAAAATGGACACAGGGTTTATGGATTTGAAGATAGTTTCAATAAGATGAAGAAAGCTGGAACTTTGGCACAATTGATGAAGATGTTGCAGCAACTGCAAAATACAGGCGAAATAAATTAATTTTTGAGAAATGTATATTATAAAACATATCAACGAAGATCGTTTTGATGATTTACATCGTAATGATCAAACGAATATTGAACCAGTTGATGTTAAAATTTCAGCAAATCCGAACGACGCTGATGTTTGGATGGATGTTGATGGTACTGTATATGATAAGAAACTTTTACTCGGTATATTAAATATTGCGTTAAAAGATTTGTCTTCTACTTATAGTTCAATATATTCGGCTCTAGGTCATGTGAATGTTGACTATGTGTCTTCGTCGAATGTTCGTACCATGGCAACAGATGGCGATTCTATATTCATATCTCCAAAGTTTGTTACTTATTTTATTGATAAGTATGGGCCAAAGGAAGCTGCTCAAATTGTTGAGTATGTTTTGATTCATGAGTGTTTTCATATCCTTTATAACCATTGTTATGAACATATGACGGAGATGTCGAAATTTCCAGATGCTGATGTTGTTAATATGGCTCAAGATTTTCAGATCAACTATGATATAGAAAATTTTATACTTGGATCAAAGGGGACTCCAGTTTTTAAGGGGTTGACAAAAAAAGCTGGTGGTTTATATGATGAAAAGTATGGAGGAAAAATGTGGCAGAAGATATATCCTGAGATTTTTGAGGATGGTGTTTTAGTTCCACGTTTTCCGAAGCAACAAACTCCTCCTGAATGGAAACAAGGTTTTTCAGATGGGTATGCTGAGGTTATAGAAGAACTTAGAAAACAGAAATTAATAGAACAATGCCAAATATTGAACAAGACGTTTATCAAATAATACAAAGCGGTCTTAGTGAAGATGAAAAAATTAGAAAGATCAAAAACATCTTTTTGAAAAATCAATCTTCAAGTAATTCTTCTAATTCTGGGGGGGTTCCGTCAAAATTGGATCCTTATGATGTTGGATATCTTTCTGGAAGGCAATATGCTATGGAAGTTTTTGCAAATCATGGTTATCCTACTGTGATGCAAGATGTTTTTGACTTGCCGTCTGGTCTTGAGAAGATGAAACTTATAGATAAGATCCATGAGTCTTTTGCTCAAGATGATGATATTAGAACCATTTTGAGAGATTTGAATATTGACGATAGACAGAAAGCTAAGAATATTTGTAGTATAATGTCTCAAAGTCAAGGTGGTGATCAAGCTGGAGAAAATGGTGAAAAAAATTCTGGTTCATCTGAACAAAACCAGAATATCGATAATATGACAGGGCAACAGGCCGCGAATGCCGCTCAGCAGGCGGCTAACCAAGCCCAGCAAGCCGCTGATCAGGCACAACAGGCCTCGAATGCAGCTCAGCAGGCGGCTAACCAAGCCCAGCAAGCCGCTGATCAGGCACAATCTTCTAGTAGTTCGTCTGCTAACCAAGCCCAGCAAGCCGCTGATCAGGCACAACAGGCTGCGAATGCAGCTCAACAGGCGGCTAACCGAGCCCAGCAAGCCGCTGATCAGGCACAACAGGCCGCGAATGAATCTCAGAATTCTGCAAAAAAAGGAGATGAATCTTCTGCTAGGGCTAAAGCTAAAGAAGCAATGGATGCTGCTAACCAAGCCCAGCAAGCTGCAAATCAAGCTGGGAATAATGGTTCCCAACAAGTAAGTTCTGGTAGTTCTCAACAAGGGTCTAATCAAGGACAGCCTAGCTCAAGTTCTGGTGGTTCTCAACAAGGGTCTAATCAAGGACAGCCTAGCTCAAGTTCTGGTGGAACTGGGTCTTCTCCATTTGGAGGACAAAGTGTAAGGGTTTTCAATAATGGAGCATTTGATGAAAATGATCCTATGGGAACAAACGATGTTCTTACTCCTGAAGAAGGTGATGCTATTCGAAAAGAAAATAATATAGAAGCTGTAGACAAGGGTCATTTTTCGAAATCCGATGTTACCGCAAGTACACAAGAATCTATTGGTGCTCTTAAAAAGGTTTATAACAAATACAAAGCAGTTAAAGGAACGGAAACGGATCCTGTTGATTTTAACGCACTGGAAAACAACTTTAAGAAAAGTAGGGAAGGTATAATTGACTGGGGTGCTGCTTTAAGACGTTTTGCGTCAAGACAATCTTCTTTGGCTATTACTGGTCCAATTATGATGAACAGGCTTGTTTATGGTGGAATTAAATCTACATATCAACGTAAATTGAAGACAAATTTCAATAAATGCGTGCTTTATATAGATACGTCTGGTAGTGTTAATAACAATATGACACAATTGATTCCTATCATGTGTGGAGAGATTGTTAACATAATGAAGAGTTGTAATTTCACACATGTTGATATTGTTCTGTTTACAACATCTTGTTACAAAAGGTTTGAGGTTACACCACAAAAGTATCTAAATCAAGGTGCTGTTTTGTCTGAAGTGAAAGATGGTGGAACAGATATCCAATCCGTTTATAAAGACATTTATAATACATATACAAAAAAGACAGGTAATCTATCATCAGAAATTAATGCTGTTATTCTTATAACAGATATTTCTGGTATGGAAACTGGAGGTGATATCAATGGGACATGGGGTAAGAAATTGAAACCGCAAACATTGTCGAAAATGTTATATGTGGTTTACAATGATTATCGTTATGAATTGCTTGAACAGGTTAAACAGTCTATGAATAATCTTGTTTCATCAAAATCGTCTCATGTTGAAATATCTCTTGAAGTTTTCAAAAGACAGATCAAGAACATGGCCAAGAAATTCAATAAAGGTGGTGTTCATTTTATGTCGGATGATATTGATAAATATGAAAATAAAGAACAAAACGAGACAATGTCACTGAAATACAAGAGAAAATATAAAATTAATGAAGACATCGACGATCTCGACGATGATTTTTTCTCGTCGCTTGAGGATGACGATGCCATGGTAAAGACTGCTGAGGTTTCCGATGAGGAGATTTTCCGTAACAGGATTAGTAGCGCCAGAACAGCTGGTACATTGGATAGGGCTATTCCAGATTATATCAAACAGATTTCTGACAATTTTCCGCAACTGCAAGTTGTTAAGAATATGGATGATGTGTATGGGAACGAAAATTCATACTATGTGACTAATGACGTTACATTCGTTATCAACATGAACGTTAACAACGATAATGTAGGAAGGTTCATGAATCTTTTCGGAAACAAGGAATATCCTATCATCGTAGATCGATTGATTGGCAATTTTGATATTGATGGTGACCGCGGATTTACAGGTTTTCCTTATGGGTTCCCACAAGAAGTTCAAGGTTCCGTTTTTATCGTCGATTGTGATGATTTTGGTCCATATGATAAACATAAAATGACAACTGATCAAATGCAGAATTTATTTAAGTATGCACCAAATGTTATTACAAAAAATCTGTGTTTAAGTGTGATGGATAGAACGTTTCAATCTATTTGCGATTTATATGGTAAAAAAATGGAAGAAAAAGGAACACATTATTATAAATTGAATAGCGCATTTTCAAGATATTCAAACGAAAGTCTCCAGTCAATTATACAGAAGAGGATAGCCATAGGACAGGCTTATCTGAACGAGAGCTTCACAGAAGCTTCTGGGTTGAAGAAATTGTTTCCATATGACGGTATGCCGAAGTCAGATCGTGGTGTCTTGAATGATAATCTCAGAATTTTCAAGAAAGTTATCAAGCCCATCACCAATCTTCCTTGGGGCAGCTTGACTGATAAGGATGTCAAGGTTGTAGATCAAACGACAAAGATGAACGATCTTATCAAGAAGCCTTCGACAGAGTTCAATAAACTTGAAATGGAGAATTACGGTATCCAAATTTTCTCTGACGAGAATAACAGGATTACCATGGTTTACAGGAAGACAGGATCCAAGGATTTCAAGATGTGTTGCATGAACACGAGTAACGGTGTTATTACAGACGCGAAGGAATTGGAGCAAATAATCCAAGATAGGGTCAACAAAGCTTTCCAGATTTCTGATTTATTTGATAACATGAACATTTCAATGAAATCCATAGAGGAAGATGACACCATTATTGAGGTCGGCGGACATTTTCTTTATATCGCTTTGGCCATAGCAATGGGTATGACCGCTTCTTATGCGGATAAACAATCCAACCAGAAACTTGTTGTTTATGATTGGGATTTGGATAATTTGATTGACAGTAAATACGTTGTAAACGGTGTTGTTGACTTTAATGCAATCTTTGATGAGATTTCTGGAGGAAAATATCGTCAAGGGAGAAATGATGGAACCATTTTGTTTAATGGGACAAGTGTTAGTTTCGATCAAAGGAGAAAAAGAAATTATGGTGCTGGAGCATCAGAGACTTTCAAGGAGATATTGATATCGACGAAAATCAATCCTTATTCATTCTTGTCCGATGATTTCGCTAAGGCCATGTTGAAAGGCGCATCCATCAGGAAAGCTGACGAATATGACACATTTAAGTTCAGTGACATCGACTCTTTCGACAGAGACGATTTGATGGAAGCAATCAATAACCTGAAGGATGTCCATGTATATGACACTCTATTGAAGGCAAAATCATGTACGGCTTTTAGGGAACGAAATGCAAGCTTGGTTTGGGACAATGCTCTGTTATTCCCAGATCTCAGATCACATCTCTATTCTATTGATGTGGATGTACCAGAGACAAGAGAATCTGGAAACGTGAAAAGGGCAGAGAGAGAGGTTATCGGAGCAGAGGATATCTCTATCGATAAAGTTAATTATAGCGGAATCTCGGAAGAAGCCAACAGCGTGATAGAGAAGATAAACAACCGTGTAAAGAGTTTCAAGGATCTTTCTAGGCTTGGAGTCTTTGAACACATTAAGGATGAAATCAATGATCAGACTTTCTCTGATAATGTTGATGATTTCCAAACGTATATTAATCTGATAATCTCTGCGATCGACAAGTCTCGTGGAAAGATTGTTGAGAATGACATAGATGCAGCAAAGGAATGTGTGTCTACGTTGACAAAGATTAAGAGGAGCATTACAGATATTGCCAACGGTGATATAGATTCGCAAACAACAAGAATGTTTATCAGGAATGTTGGTTCTTTGTATGATTTCTATATGAAATATATCAAGGATCAGATTGATTATTTTGATGATCCTACTTTTAGAAAAAGTTTGAGGACAACGATGCAGTCGCGTCGTCAGACTTTGGCCGATCGCCGTCGTGAGCAGGATGAAAGAAGAAAGGAAGCTTTCGATGTTCAAAGAAGGACACGCGAGGAAATTCTTCGTGGAGAGTCCGAATATGACATGAAAGAATTCAACGATATTGTCCAACAACTTTTAGACAGTGTGTTTCCAGCTAACGAACGACTGAAGTCTGCAAATTTTGCATCGATGCCGACTATGGTGAGAAACGAGTTTGCTAACAAGACTAATCTGCTCGATGTTTTTGCCGATACCTTACAGGCTGTTGCCAAGGAAGCTTCCAATGCTTCCAAGAAAGGTGACGGCAAGTTCGCTGAGCAGTTTGAGGATGATTTGTGGAGCATTGCCAACGGTTGTGTTACTATAGCCACAAGTGATCGTGTATCGGACAAAGAACTTGGAAGGTTGATTTATAAACTTATTTCGGATTGTAAGTCTATCATGGGTGACATCAATGATTATAAGAATGCTAGTAAAACGCAGTCTGCAAGGGACAGTGGAAACTATGGAACTCTTGCCCAAAGGAGATCTGCAACGGCTTAATCGCAAAACATTATATATTCTAAGGGAAAGGAGATCGATCGTCGGTCTCCTTTTTCGATAAATATCAAAACATTTTTACAGGAAAATGATTATTGAACTTCTGAAAACATCAGAGTCTTTACATAATAAGGAGATATCAGAGCATGATATGCTTGTTATAGAGGAACTTGTCGAAAAATATGGATGTTCCCCGATGTTTGATACATTGAACGAGGTGACTTACTATGGGAACGACGGTAACTTCAACAGGACTGGTGGATCCCGTGTACGTAGGATAGGTGGTGCTTTGCAGTCCATTCCTAGTCTTCTTATATCTACCGCAATATCTTGGCCAGCGACACTTATAAGCGCACTTGGTGCAATATCGCATAGGATGCGTAAGAAATTCGAGGACAAGAACTCTTGGATGAACAGGTTGGATCCTAGATTCTGGAACGATTATCTTGGTACATATCATGAAAGGGAAGGAAGGAAAAGGAATTCTTCAACTAACGACAACGGAAGGACATGGGTAGACAGGGCGAAGACGGCTTTGTTCGGAGCTGGGGCAGCTGGTGCGGGTCTTCTTGCAGGGAAAGCCCTTTCAGACAAGGATAAGGCAGAAGCTGAAGAATCCCTTACAAAGGACGCCGTCGTTGCCGCAGCATTCGTTCCATATTGGGTTACTTTATCAAATGGAGAAATTCTTAGGTTCAGGGCATCATCACCAGAGGATGCGAAGACTTTGGCCAACATGGTTATAGCTTACACGAAGAAACCTTGCTATGACACGATGAACTGGGGAATCAAGAATAACAATTTCAAAAGGTATAGGTTCCAGTTCAGCGACGGTGAGGTTTGTTATTGGGCTGCAAGCACTAAGGAGAAAGCATATGAGCAAGCTCTCACGACAAGGATCGATCTGTGCGACCAGATGAACCAGATCAATCCAGACGTGGTCCAATTGGACAACCTTGAGGAACCGCAGATCGTCGGGAAAGTTGAGGTGTCCAAGGAACAGATCCCAGTCCCAGAGCAGAACAAGTTCATATCCGTGTCGACAGACAAGCCAGAATTCAAGGAAGATGACAAGAAGAAACTTCCTGTTCCGTTATATTCGTATGGAATTCTTGATCACTATAAGGGAGGATATGCCAATTTTATCTTGAATTTCCCAGCTACAAGCAGCAACGACGCTGTTGATATAATCCGTGATTTCGATCACAGGAATTATGCCGTAGAGGAAGTCTATGACAGGATGGAGAAGAAACTTGAGCTTTTCAAGGTCACAATGAAGGACGGCGACACTTATTTCATACCAGCAGACACGGAAAACGGCGCTTCTGAGCTTGCTAATAGGATTTATATGGAAAAGGTCAACTCTGTCAAGAAAACGCTTCAGGGAGAAGCCAGAGAGTCTTACGAGGAGTTTCTTGACGAGTACGGGAAGATGATAAGTGGAGTGAAGTCTGTTTCTAAAGTGAGTCCAAAAGACTATACGCTGAAAAAAGGGAACCAGTTCTCCCTGAAACGATATAGAGGAAGGGGGAAGGAAGAAATAGACAATTTGGGAAATTATAATTTCTGAAAAAAGGACCTTGATACAGGTCCTTTTTATTATTATATTTTCTATCGAATGACGGTAAAAATCCGTATATTTGCCGTTGTTTCCGTTGTACAAAAAGCTAACTTGTTGACACGGCAATTTTTACGTTTTCTGTAATAAATAAAACACGGATTTTTGCTAAAATGAAGGTTGTATGACAACCAATACAACATATAAAAAGTTAAATATCAATACTTTATGCAAGTAATAAAAAGAGATGGTTCAGAACAGGAGTTCTGTATTGACAAGATTGTTAATGCCGTAAAGAAAGCCAATTCTTCTGTGAATCAAGTGGATCAGATGTCGGAAAACGATATTTTCGATCTCGTTTCTGATGTGAAGGCTTTGATCGGTGAAGTAGGATCGATCGACGTGGAGAGCATCCAGAACATCATTGAGAGAAAACTGATGGAGAGAGGGTGGTACGCTGTGGCAAAGGATTATATCCTGTATAGAGAATCTCACAAGAGATCAAGATTTATGGATGAAAAGTTGAATTACATCTATAATTATATTGATTCAGACGATTCTGCTACGAATTTGTCTAACACGGATGATAACGCGAATTCATCTAAAAAGACAGTTTCCACTATGGAAGGTGAGCTTTATAAGAATACCAATAGGGATATTCAAAGACGTATAATGAAAAGACTACTTAAAAAGATAAAGTCCCCTTACGTTGATCAGTATGTAGAAGATCTTGAACATAACATTCTTTATCAACATGATGAAACTGGATTATTGAAGCCATATTGTAGTGCATATACTTTGTATCCTATGCATATTGACGGAACATCAAATATAGATGGGACCAAAAATAAAGCTCCTAAACATTTGAGTTCTTTTGTTGGGCAATTTCAAAATCTTGTTTTCCTTCTGTCCGCACAAAAGAAAGGCGCTGGGGCTTATGGAGAGTTTTTTAATTTCTTCAGTTATTATTGTGAGAAAGAATGGGGTTGTGATTATTATAAAAGAGAAGATGAAGTTGTAACTTCAGACACATGCTTGCATAAAATGACAATAGGAAGTACGATCGATCAGTATTTTCAGTCGATAACTTATTATATTAATCAACCCGCATCTAACAGGGGGTGGCAATCGCCCTTCACGAATTTTAACGTGTTTGATTCTTATTATTGGGATCAACTTTTCAATCATTTTGTCTTTGATGATGGGTCAAAACCAAACTGGGATGCTGTCAATTGGCTCCAAAAAAGATACATGAAGTGGTTGAACAAGGAACGCACGAAAACTTTGTTGACGTTTCCAGTTATGACAGTTTGTTTGTTGACGGACGGAAATGATATTGTTGACAAAGAATATAAAGATTTTGTTACAACTCAGTGGGAAGAAGGTGATTCTTTCTTTGTTTATATGTCTGAAAATGTAGACTCGATCTCATCTTGTTGTCGGTTAAAAAATGAAATTTCTGATAATACATTCTCTTCAACAACTGGTCTAACTGGCGTACAGACAGGATCTTGCAATGTTATGACATTAAATTTGAACAGAATCGTTCAGGATTGCTACAGAAAATATTTTACAGAATTTTCTGATGATGGTAGGGCGGTAAATGTAAAAGATACGAATTATTTTTCTTTGCTTGAGAATTATCTGAAAGATATCCTGATTAGGGTGTATGATTATCAAAAGGCATACAAGACTGGTTTGTATACTATGGACGAAAAAGGATTGCTTCCGCAAACGACGGCTGGATATATCTCGCTTTCCAGACTTTATTCGACGATCGGTGTGAATGGTATCAATGAAGCTGCGAGGTTTCTTGGATTTAGTGTATCCAATAATAAGGATTATATGAATTTTTCTGCATGGATTCTTGGGGTAATCAATAACTTTAACAAGGAACACACATCAAGGAAATTCATGTATAATTTGGAACTTGTTCCCGCCGAAAGTCTTGGCGCAAAGAATTACAAGAAAGATAAACAGGATGGATATTGGGTTCCAGATGATGTTAACTTGTATAACAGTTATATCTATGATGCTCATGATTCAAATACCTCGATATTGGATAAGATAGAGATGCAAGGCGGTCAGATATCGAAGAATATTACTGGAGGTCAAGCGTCTCATCTGAATCTTGAAGAAAATCTTAGCAAAGAACAATATACGAAACTTTTGGAGTATGCTGTTAAATGTGGAAACAATTATATAACATTTAATGTTCCTCAAACACAATGTGATGATTGTGGTTTTATAGCAAAACATCCATTTGATGAGTGTCCAGAATGTGGATCGACACATACAACAAAATGGACAAGGGTTATTGGATATCTCAGACCCACAAAAACTTGGTCTAAAGATAGACAGGAAGAATATACTTATAGGTATTTTGCTAAATCTGAACAGTTAGGTGGTGCGATATGAAATATGTTGATAATGTAATTACTTTTTCAGAGGTTCCAGATGAGGTTTCTTTGTGTATTTCCATATCTGGATGTCCGAATCATTGTCCAGATTGTCACAGTAAATATCTGTGGGAAGATACGGGTGAAACATTAACAGAAATCGTTCTTGACAATCTTATCAACAAATATGTTAACGGTATAACTTGTGTGTGTTTCATGGGAGGTGATTCCGATCCATGGTTTGTCGCTGGCTTAGCTAAACATATAAAGGATCGTTATTCAGAAATTAAGGTTGCTTGGTATTCAGGTAAAGATCAATTTGCCGACTGCTCCCTTGAGTATTTCGACTACATCAAGATAGGCAGGTTCGATAAGGATTATGGCCCGATCGACAAGTCTACAACGAACCAGAGGATGTACAAGAGAATAGATGGGGAATTTGTAGACATCACAGAGAAGTTCTGGAGGAAGAACGTATAATTTTATAGGATGGATCGATCGGTGTTTGTGGAAAGCCGATCGATCCATTTTTATAAACAAACCAAAATACTAATAATTAAGATTCTCAAAAAGTGTAAACTTCCTTGTCAGTATCTGTCTTTCGTTAAATTTGTGCAGGATCCAAATGGAAGCCAGTCTTTCTTGTATGAATCCACCGATCAGGCTTTGGTAGTCTATGTCCATGTTTTTCGGTCTGACTTTCGCCTGTGACAGTTTTTCCGAAACATGTCTTCTCAATGATATAGGATCTTCCAGATTATAGTATTCCGTGTAATATTTTAGCGTACCGAACAGGAACTCGCAGTATTCTTCGAAATCTTCCCATTTCAATACATATGATGTCGAGTAGAATAGTATGTTTCCTTTAATGAAATTTTGTATCCATGAGTACATGTACTGTGGATATTTCTGGTATATTATTTCTGTCAATAATTTTGTGTCTATTTGCGGATGGCACAATTCCATGTGGTATTTGATGGAAATTCCTATCCTGATTGGGTTGTTCACTATTATCCCGTATTTTGAGAAGATTAGATTGAAGTCTTCGTTTTCTGGGAACTGGATCCTTCTCCTGTATTGGCATTGGCCTATGTATTTTGTCTTTGGCGCGTTTTTCCAGATCCAATATGTTCCTGTCGTCTCCGAATAGAAGTTGTTGAGGCTGGATATGTTGTTTCCAGTATTATCCTTTATGTTGCACACGTCCGTGTTTGTTCTTGATGAACCTACCTGCAACGGGGTATACAATTTGTTGTCCCAGAACCCATAGTCCGTGTCTTTGAAGCATAGTTCATATATTTGGGCGTCAGTGCGTTTTTGTGTCTCCATTTTGATATCTTCTGTGTTGCGTGGTATTTATTGAATGATAAAAAATGAGATCTTTCTTGGGCGGAAAGATCTCATCTGATGTGTGAAATCTGATCGATCGATAGATCGGATTTCTGGGTGAATCAAAAATAATTTGTCGATCGTTATATTTATCATGGAATAAATAAGATGAATCAAAAAATAATTTGTATAATAATGGAAACCATATGGACACGGGAAAAGTGTGCAGAGGAGGCGGCTAAGTATAAAACCAGAACAGAATTTTGCAAAGGAAGTTGCACAGCATATGAACATGCGTTAGAAAACGGATGGATAGAAGATTATGACTGGATGGAGAAAAAGACGGGAATTTATAAAGATCCAGACAAATGTAGAGAGGCTGCGTCGCAATATAAAACTCGAACAGAATTTTTAAGAGGAAATAGAGCCGCATATAGAAGTGCTCGGAATAATGGTTGGTTGGATAGTTATGATTGGATGCCAAAACCAAATATAAAGAAAAGAACTACATGGAACGAAGATACATGCAGAGAAGCTGCGGTTTTATGCAAAAACGCTAAAGATTTTTCTAACTCTTTTCCAGCAGCTTATGAAAAGGCTGTGTATTGTGGATGGATAGACAGTTATACATGGTTTGAACGGCCTCAAGTACATAATAAGAAATGGGATGAAGATACGTGTAGAGAAGCTGCTTTACAATGTAAAAGTAGAACAGAATTTAAAAAGAAATTTCATAGAGCATATGAGTTTGCTTTCAAAAATAAATTTATAAACACATATCATTGGTTCGAAGAATATATGAAACCAGATGGTTGGTGGGATGATCCAGACCATGTAAGGGAAGAATCAAAAAGATATTTTTCAATAACGGATTTTGCAAAGGGTTCTCAGATAGCTTATAAAAATGCTGTTCGTAATGGTTGGATAGACGAATATACTTGGCTGACACGTAGTAAAAAATCGAAGGGGTGGTGGAATGATTATGATAAATGTTTTAATGCTGCCAAGTTATATAGTAATGAATATCAAATGAAAAAACATTCTATAACTGCTTATAAATATGCCAAAGAAAACGGTTGGATAAAAGATTATTATTGGTTTGAACCAGTAAAGGTGCGTTATTCACGAGGATATTGGAACGATAAAGAACGTGTAACTGAAGTTGCAAAAGGGTTTATCACTAGAGGTGATTTTCAAAAGAAATATCCATCTGCATATAAGTATGCGATTAAAAATGGTTGGATGGATGATTTTTATTGGTTCGGTGAAAAAATTGATTTAAAAAACGGAAAAATAGATCAAGTTTATGCTTATGAATTTGTGAATGAACATGCCGTTTATGTGGGTAGAACCTTAATGCAAAGAGCCAAGACAAGAGATTGGGAACATATTTTTAAAGATAAAGATGCTGTATATAATTTTGCGAAAGAACATGACATTGCTATCCCAGAGATGAAAGTTCTTGAGGATAATCTTACATTAGAAGATGGAATAAGGCTTGAAGGCGTTTATGTTGAAAAATATAGACAGGAAGGTTGGCAGATTTTAAATAGAGCAAAAACTGGTTCTATTGGAGGTCTTTTCAATCGATTGACGAAAAAGAAGTGCATTGAGAAATCAAAATTATGTTCATCGATCGAAGAGTTTAAGAGAAAATATCCAGGTGAACATAGAAAGTCTAAGGAAAAGGGATGGATCGATCAATTTAATTGGCTCAAATAATAGATCTTTTTCGATATGATTTTATTTCCGTATATTTGCAGATGGAAAAATATCAAGATAAATGACTTCTAATTCTATATTACAGAATGTATATTATCACTATGCATTATCAAACCCTTTAATCGCGGAGAAAATAAATCCAGAGTTCTTTTCTTCTAAGATATTACAATCGGCTTTTAGATTAGCAAAGGATTATGTGATAAAATATAGATCGGCTCCTACATTGGAACAGATGAAGGAGCTTGTCCTTATTAATAATATGCAGGAGCAAGTTACTGATGACTTGCTTTCTATTTTATATTCTCAGAAATCAATGCTTGATATGTATACACCAGACTGGTTATATGATCAAGTGACTAACTGGGGAATATTTGAACAAATGAAGGCAGCTCTTGTTTCTGCAGCGGCGTATTTGAAGTTGAATCAGGAATCTGCCGAGAATGGAAATGCTCGTGAGGTTGTTGAACATATGAAAACGATCTTCAACCAATCTTGTATTTTAGATTTTGATCAAGAAATTTCTTATGGGTCAGATTTCTGGGATGCGGAATCTCATGTTCAGAAAAAGCTTGTTAGATCGTCTCTTGGTTATCCATATCTTGATTGGTGTTTGAATGGTGGTGTTTTTGAGGGAAGTTTGACATGCATAGCTGGAGCTATGAAGAGTGGAAAATCAAATTTGATGCAAAATATTTGTGTATCTTCCGTTTTAAGAGGGGAAAACTGTGTATATATTAGTTTGGAGCTTCCAGAAGAGATGGTAATATCAAGGATGGGTGCCAACATTTTTAATATTGATTCATTGGAATATGAAAAATATTCCAATGATACTATTTCGTTCAAAGAGAGGATCAATCAATTTAAAAAATCACAGCTTATTAAACCAGGTGCATTGATCGTTAAGGAAGCACCAACATCGTCTTGGACACCTATAGATGTCGAAACTTATGTTTTAAGTCTAGAGGAAGAAATGGGAATCCATTTCAAGAATGTTTTTGTTGATTATATCAATATTCTGAATACTGGAAAATCTGAAAACACATATTTAATAATTAAACGTCTGGCGGAACAGTTGCGTCAGATTGCTGGAAAAAACCATTGGGCGGTTATAACGGCGACACAATTGAACCGATCGGCGTTCGAAGCGAGTGATGTTAATCCGAGCCAAGTTGCTGAGTCTGTGGGACTTGGGGCAACTGTCGACGCGATGTTTGCCCTTATAGCCGATCCCTTAATGGTTGCTCAAGGTAAAATGTATATAAAATGTTTGTATGATCGTCTTGCACCAAGAGCCAATACTAAAAAGCTCTTTAATTGTGATATGAACCATCTTCGTATTACGGAGGATCCATCGGAAGGTATAATAGACACTGCCCTTGTCAGCCCGATACAGACCCAGCAGAAGTTCATAAAGGGTGCTGCCGAGATGAGGAGCAAGAACCAGCAGCAATTCCAGCCAGGTGCCTTGGAGAGGCCAGATGCTCCAGAGCCGACCACGTTTGTTCATTCTACAAACCTTGTTGATTCATCGGCATCTCCTGTTCCTAATACGTTCTCATCTCCGTTATTCAATGTGAAGGGTGCTGGATTGTTCGACAATAAACCTACACAATAATGAAAAACACGAACGACATATATTCTTCATTAGGTTCTTTGTTTGAATCTCCTTTAGTGAAAGTAATGTTAGATCAAACAGTTGATCCATATCTTTTATGGGAACAGAGATCAAAAAGAAGCACAGAACCGATCGATCCGAGTCTTTTTTCGATTTATGGCATCAACAAGTTCATTGAAACGATCGATCCTTTTATTTTAATTGATTGAAAATGGAAAATAAAGATTTACTACAAGCATATAAAGTTATAACACAGATCATGAGAGAAGACCAACTTTTCATGGACACTTCCTTCAGGAGAGTCCAGTCTTATCTGTCAAACAAGTTGTGTGACAGTCTTGTTGACGGAGGGACCATTTAAAACAAACGATTTTTTATAAATGCAAGACAAGATAGGAAACAGCAATTATGACAATGTGGAGTACGGTGTAGAGAGGACTACACAGACCCCGATCCAGATCGATCCCTATGCAGAGGATATGTACGAGGAGGCCACGTCGGAGAACATAGAGGAGATCTATGTAAAGAGAAAGATGATGGACGTGATGAACGAGATATACGAGCAGTCTGAATATTTCTCCAAGTACGGTGGGGTGAAGCCGAAGAAAGTGGAGAGATCAGATCTGTTCGGTATATACTATTACTTTAAGGACGAGTTGCGTAAACGAAGTGAGTACACTATTGTCCAGATATTCATCACCATAGCTGAGTTTTTTGATTTGAATTACAGGACATTGTACAATGATATATTGACGTTGGAGGACAAGGTCGAGATATTGGACCATTTGTCTGACGAGTATGGACTGGAAAGGCAGTTCGCAAAGTCAAACCCTTTGTTTTAAAAAGAAAATTTTATAATATAAATGGAAAAAGGTTTCGATTATTACGGTTTAAACGAAGTTATGGGTGTTCCAGATCCTGATAGGACGGAACAATTGATAAATGCTCTTATAAAGAGGATAAAAATGGAGACGGAAACTTATATTTTCGCAAATACTCCTGCGTCAGGATTCTGGTTAATTAAACCTGAAGTATCCAATACGTTTTCACTTTCTGGTGATTTGCACATTCTTCCGTGGCTTGATGAGAACACAACATTTACGTATGAATATAATTTAAGAGGTGATGAATTTTCTGTTCAAGCAAAATTTCTTCCGATTTTAGATATTGCTGATGTTTATGTTTATGAGGATGGATCAAGAGTTATTAGGTATTCTAATATTGAATTAAAGTTTGCATTTGGAAAGACAGATTTGAAAGATCAAGCATTTATGAGAAAAGCGTGGAATGAAATAAAGACTATATTGCGGCATGAACTTGAACACGCATATGAGGAATTAATGAGAAATACGATGTTTCCTGTTAAATATGAGGGTTCGGATGACGATCCGTCTATAAAAGGTTCTGCGTTTATGATTGGTTATGATGACATAGCACAAAAAAATATAAAGATATCTTTTGAAATAGATGACGAAAAAAAATGAGGAAAAAAAGAAGAAATTGCAATATGAACTAGAGTTTTTAAGAGCTTTATATCTTATAAACAGACTTGAGGTAAAAGCAAATGTTGCAGGGTTCTATCAGCGATTAATTAATGAATATGATACAACAGGAGATATTACTTCAGATATTAACACATATAGTGAATATAAGAATTATAAAAAATATAACGATCTAATAGAGAATTTTTCTGATAAAGAATTATTTGACAAATATAGAGATGATATTAATCTAATGTATGGTTCTGGTGTAACTGGTATAAGAAAATTACAACTTGCCATAAAAAGCAATGCAGACAGGTTTTTTAAAAAAACAGAAAAGTTATATAGAAAGTTGAAAGACATTGTAGATCACAAATCAGAGAATGTTGATGTTAGACTTCACGATAAGGCAAAAAGAAATTATTATGAAAAGAAGATTGCGAGAAAGGGTTTTGATTTTAAGAATTTGGACGAAAACGAAAGAATAATTATGGATGCTGTTGCGAGTCACTATTTGATAACAGAAGCTGATGAATATCTTTCTTTTGTTACGTTTATTTTTAATTTTGCAAATTGATAGTATGTGATTATGTCAAAGATAACAGAAATAAGAGAGGACATAAACCAAGTCGTTTTCATATCCGACGTGCATTTCGGGATAAGGAACGGAACGATCGAATGGCTTGAGAACCAAAGATCGTATTTCAAGGAGTTTTTCATACCTTTGCTGAAGCAGCAGAAGAAGCAGAAGCAGAAACCATGTGTGGTTGTTGCTGGAGATTACTTCGACAATAGGCAGAATGTCGACATAGCAGTACTGAACACAGCGATCGACATCATGGCGGAAATGGCTTCCGTTTGTCCAGTCTATGTCATGATAGGGAACCATGACATATACAAGAAATCCGATACAGACATCACGTCGCTTCGCCCTATGATTGACATGAAGAACGTAACATTGATCTATGACAGGATGGAACTTGAGATTAAGGGAGGAAAGAGATTCTTGCTTGTGTCGTGGGTCGGTGACATGAAGAAGGAGAACAAGATTATTACGGACAACAAGGATAAGTTCGACTATCTGGTTTTCCATACGGAGTTGGCTGGAATGACTTACGCGAACAACAGGCCAATCATTAACGGGTTGCAGATCGATCTGTGTGACGACAATTGCAGGATTCTGTCTGGACACATCCATAAGCGTCAGGAGACAAAGAAGGGTTTGTATTTCGGATCCCCGTATCAGATGGAACGATCTGATATAGGAGACCAGAAGGGAATCTATATCTTTACATTGGAAGGTGAGAACATGACAAGGACTTTTGTCGAGAATAACTATTCTCCAAAGTTCCTTTGCGTGAGGTTCGGTGATATTGGAAGGAATCCTGAGAAGTGGAAGGATGTTGTTGCCAACAACTATGTAGATATTGTTTTCACGGAAGATGAGACTGCAAAAGTGAACGTGAATAATTTCCTTGATGACATTCAGGTCTATGGGCCTAAGCACATAGAGTTGCAGGTCGAGAAAAGGAAAGTCGATCTTCAGGAAGGTGTTGTGTTTTTTGACGACGCTGGAAACTTTGTTGACATGACTGTGAAACCTGATGCTACGATCGAGGAGATTTTCGATAAGAGGGTTGACCAGATGAATCTGAAGAAGGATGAGATTGAGGACATCAAGAAGATGAACGAGGAATATTTGAAAAAAGCCGCAGAGGAATTGTAATGGAAGAAATTTACGAAAATATCTTGCTTAACAAATCAAATTGGGATGATGACAATCAATGTTTTATTGTTCGAAATGATGACGTTAATAATGGATTAAAAAATCTTGGCTATAAAGAGTATGTTTTTGGAGGATATCTTTATGTTTATTCGAAGAAAGATTTAAGTTCCATTGAAATAAAAGAATATGAGAGGGAAGCAAAATCTTTTTTGGACAACACTGTTGATGTGATAACAAAAGAAATCAATAAAAGAATTCTTGATAAAATATTAAAAAGATAAACTATTAATTATGAGTATTTTAGATTTTCAGGAAAAATATTGTAATCTTAATCAGTTTGCTGGATGCAAGCAGTTGACATGGGACACGATATCTAATTTGGAGGATGATCTTGAAGACTGTTACGAAGATCCAAAATTTTTGAATTGTGTGATTGGAGCAACACAATATCGTATAGATACAATATTGGAAATCATGAAAGAGGATCTTCCAGATGTGGAATATCTGAAAACTGTTAGTAATGCTCTTAACGAATTAAAGTAAATTTTTCAATATAAGAAATTATCCGTATATTTGCAGAAAGTTTAAACAAGGTGTCAAACTATATCAAGAAGATGATCAGGCAGCATTGTTCCCCTACATTGACTTTTTATCTTGATTACAAGGTGTCTGATCTTCCAGAAAGCGTCAAATCTAGCTTGAAGCAATATAACCCTACGCTGTTCGAAAAGTGTTTGGCTAACGGTGCTAATCTCATGATATTCCTCCGTCTGGATTTTCTGCAACACTTCGACATAAGAAGGGGGAAGGGTCCTGAGAAGTACACAATCGGCCTTGCCAGAATAGCAATAGGAGAACTCGGATACTTCAAAAACGTCAACAACCAGAGTGACATTGCCCTCCTCAAACAGCTTGTCCTGTTCGCTTATAATAACGATGAAATCAACAAGACTCTCGATTCTAACTTAAACGGCATGAATTTCAATGCGTTGAAGAAAGAACTCAATGACAAGCGAAGGGAGCATAATAAGCTGGTTCAGCAGCAATTGTCTGGAAAGGTCAAGATGAATAAAAAATACAACGTCGTTGCGATAAATTCATCGAATGAGGCGGAGAAGTACGGCAAATACACAAGCTGGTGTGTTACGCACGGTAGCTATGATTCATATGCCAAGTGCGGATCACGGTTCTATTTCTGCCTTGAGGACGGGTTCGAGAGTGTAAAGGAGGAAGTCGGAGAAGGCTGTCCTCTGGATAATTATGGCTTGAGCATGGTTTCTGTCCTGATAGATATTGATGGAGAGCCGACTATCATCACCACTAGGTGGAACCACGAACATGATGGCGAGAACAACGAATTGTTGCACACTGCTGAACAGGTACAGAACGTCCTCGGCATACCGTTCTACGAAACGTTTAAACCATACACAAGGGATGAACTCAAGGCCATGGGTATTGTTTCGTTCGACGAAGCCAAGGAACGTCTGGAAAATGGTGAAAATCCAAAGGATATATTCGAAACTGTTACGGATTTCAAAGAAGGTTTTGCACGTGTCAAATTAAACGGGAAATGGAACTTCATAAACAAGGAAGGAAAAATTCTGTCTGATAAATGGTTTGATTACGTTTATGATTTCCACGAAGGTTTTGCAGGTTTCATGTTAAACGGGAAATGGAACTTCATAAACAAGGAAGGAAAAATTCTGTTTGATAAATGGTTTGATGCCGCTGTTCATTTTAGAGAAGGTTTTGCGTGTGTTGAATTAAACTTGAAATATAATTACATAAACAAGGAAGGGAAAATTCTGTCTGATAAATGGTTTGATGACACTTATAATTTCAAAGATTGTTTTGCACGTGTCAAATTAAACGGGAAATGGAACTTCATAAACAAGGAAGGAAAAATTCTGTCTGATAAATGGTTTGATGAAGTTTGTGATTTTGAAGATGGTTTTGGTCGTGTTATTTTAGATGGAAAACGTTATATCATAGATATCAATGGAAATTTAAAACAAACATAATTAAAAAATGGAAAAGAAAGAACAAAGATGCAAGACTCTTTTTGTCAAAATTAAAGACAAAAACTTTATCGAAACATTGATTGAAAATGGAGTTGATGAAAATAGAGCGAAGGGTTTTCAGGAAATGATGATTTTTTTGGAATCTTTTTATGTAAAAGATGGAGAGTGGGATATTGATAAACTTACAGCAAAGTTGCCATTACAAATAGATATAAACAAAAGACGAGAACTCGTGCGTACTGGAAAGGTTGAAACAGAAGGCTCTGTTTATGTTTTGGTTGATGGAAATTGCTCAATGAGTTTAGAGGATTGGAATAAGATTTCAAACGTAAAGGATTAAAGAAATGAAAAGTAGAGATGAATTAAAGGAAATTTATAAATTTATTTTGGATCAAATAAATTTTGATCTATGGATAGATAATCCATCGGATTTAAATCAATTGTTTAATCTTATTTTTTGGGTGAATTATTGCGATGAATATAGAGATTTTGTATATAAGTCGTGTAAAGAAGCAAACGAAAAATATGGAGAAACTATCTTTCCATCTAATATGATTGATTATATGGATCCAGATGGGTTGTTTGAAGATTATTTGAATGATAGATTTGGTCAAGGTTTACAAACAACATTACTTGAAATTGATGATGGATTAAAAAGTCCGTTATTGTGTCGTTCAAAACTTTTATCGCTTGATTTTACTAAATATGTTACTGATCGTGATTTTTAATGAAGATAATTGATCTTTCTTGGAAAAACATATTTTCCTATGGTGACGATGTAACCACTTTGGAACTTGGGGACGAGGGGAAGCTTTGGCAGCTTTCTGGGAAATCTGGTGCTGGAAAGAGCAGTCTTCTTTCCATTCCGAAACTTCTATTGTTCGGAAAAACGGAGGGAGGTGACGGAAAGCCAGTCAACGTTGCAGACATATCGAATTGGATCAACAAGAAAGGTTGGATTCGAGGTACTGTGCAGAACGGAGATTCCGTGTATGTGATCGAACGTACGTTCAATCCATCTACATTAAACATATGGAAGAACGGAGAAAGTCTCGATAAGGCAGGTATGAAGAATATGCAGGGAATAATTGACACGGAGATACTTGACGGAATGCCATACAACATATTCTCCAATGTCATGAGTTTGTCTTTGAATAATTTCAAGTCGTTCATATCTATGACCCCAGCTGACAAGAGGCAGATTATTGATAAGATTTTCTCTATGGAGTTGATCAACAAGGTTTACGAGCTTGTCAAAAAGGACATGAAGGATCTTGGTAATTCCATCAATGTCAGCAATTCTCAGGTTTATTCCCTTGAACAGACACTAAAGACATCTAGACAGGAGCTGGATAACCTTAACAATGGGTCATCGTCTGATGGGACTCAACAGATTTTGGATTCAATAAAAGTAAAGATGGAAAAGGTTGATGTTTTGTATAAGCAGCAGTATGATCTTTACCAGCAATTTAATATTCAATATTCTGAAGCTTATCAGACATATAACCAGTTAAGGATGGCTATCCAATCAAAGAATCAAGAATTGTCTGTTATACAACAGAAGATTAACTTGTTCAATCAAGACAAGTGTCCTACATGCGGAACTTTGTTCAACTCTGAGGAATTTGCCCAAATCAAGATCGATCTTGAACAGAGCAAATCAGCGATAGAGTCTGAATTAGGGAATTATCGATCCAGTGAATCAGACCTTAACGCAAAGATACAGGGTATACAGTCTAGTATGAACGAGATCAATTCCAACATATCAAAGATAAACATAAAGAAATCTGAGCTTCAGTCTGAGTTCGCTAGGGTAGAGGCTTCCGCGAATAACATGAAAGGTGCCGATGCGATCAGGAAGATTATCAATAGCACAGAAGAGACCAAACTTGGGATAGAGAAAGGTATAATAGAGGCTAACGAGAAGATGAAGATGTTGGAGATCATGGAAAATATGTATTCGGCTGACGGTATTAAACAGATAATGATGAACAATTATATTCCTACGTTGAATGAGGAGATTGCTGATACGTTGAATTTCCTTGGATTTCCTTATACATTGACTTTCGACAATAATTTTGATCCACATCTCCAGTATATAGGAAAGGACATTAAACCACAGAATCTTTCTGTCGGAGAGCATAAGAAGGTTGATTTGACCGTGTTATGCTCGTTGTTGAAGATGATTAAGAGGAAATATCCACAGATAAATTTAGTTTGCCTTGATGAGACAGTGAGTTCTCTTGACTATGACAGTTCAACGGAAATTATCAAATATCTTAGGCAAATATCCACAGACATGAATCTGAATATTTTCATAGTGTCACATACGATGTTGGATGAGAGCCTGTTTGACAAACATATTTTGATAGAGAAACCAGCTGAATATTCAATTTTGAGGAGAATTTAGTTTTTTGGTTCAGAAAATGTCCGTATATTTGCATCGTGATTAGAAATCTTAGTGACATATCAGAAAAGGAACTTTCCTATCTCAGGACACATCCGATCGAGGTCTATGAAAAACTTGATTTGATTAGATTTAAGGTTGAATGTACCAATGTTGATGGACTTGGAGGAATAACAGAGATAAAGACATCTAAGGGATCGATTATAGATGATGTTGATTGTGTCGTGAACACTGTTATGAAGGATATCGTCGATTTTGTCGATAGCAACATATCCAATAGGGTTGATGAGATTCTTGATGAGTTTAACGGGGATTGTGTTATTAATATGTTCTATGCTCCAGTTATTAAGACTCATGTAATCGAATACGAGAAGTTTGATTGTCCTTTGTTCATAATTTCGAATGTTCAGTCTGATTGCTCTGATTGGCTTAGAAGAATTAGCAGGATTTTAACTGGAGTCCATCATCTTTCTTTTCTGTGTTGTTCGAACAAGTTGGATCATTTGCCAGATAATTTTGATATTAACGGAGATTCTTTTGAGAATATGTGCATCTTGATGAAAGATAATTCATGGTCTCTTAATGATATGGATAATATAGAAGGTTGTATAGTTAAGTGCGGAAGGAAAACATATCAGATCGTGTGCAAGGATACAAACATTCCTGTTGACAAAACGACGAAGAAGATATATAGGGACATGATTCTTGATAATTTCTGTAATGTCATGATGGATAATCCTTTGACTGATTCGATATTGTCGGATAGCGAAAGTTATTTGGAACTTGTTTCTAATCTGTTTTTGTCATATTTGGATAATACGAACATTTTTTCAAGGGTATCGTTTGAACCAGAAGATCTTCTTCCTCCGACGGTAGGTTATATTGGCGAAATGTGTTACGATAGACTTCCTGTTTCAGTGAAATATGTTTGCAAGACAAATGAAGTCTATAAGAATATATTGAGAATATTGCTTATATCGTTTGATTCTAACAAAAACAAAAAGGAAAAAACAGATCAAGATATTGATTATAAGAAGTACAATGAACTGAAAACAAAGATAAATAATAAGGCTTTTATTTCTTGGAAAGATGAGAAATAGTAAAAACGCAAAAAGGTAAAAATACACAAACTTAAAAAAGTAACAAACTTAAAAAATTACAAAAATGTCATCAGCATTAGATCTTTTCAATCCGAGTAGCGGAGTTCAGGAAACTCCAAAGAACACCGATCTTTACAAAGTGTCATTCAAGGACAGCAAGTCTGGAGTCTACAAGTCAGTCATCAGATTCCTTCCAAATCCAAAGGATCCTTCGAGAAGCGAAGTCAGCAAGTTTGTCGTTTGGTGTAAGAACCCAGTGACACAGAAAGGCATGTACATCGACGATCCGAAGTCTGTCAATCAGGACTCGAAAATCTCGCAGATGTATTGGGCACTCAAAAAGAGTGGAATCGCATCATACGAGGCTTTCGCTGACGAATATCTTGGCGGAAAGCAACAGTATGCTTCATTGGTTCAGATTATGGCGGATGAACAGCATCCTGAGTTGGTTGGTCAGATTAAGGTATTTGTCTATGGCAAGAAATTGCACGAGAAGTTGAACAATGAGGAATTCCCAGCTGCTGGCACTGGTATCAAGCCGTGGCATCCAGTTTCTGGAAGAAAGTTTTCCCTCGTCTGCACGAATCAGTCTAATTACAACAATTTCGATCAATCGAGTTTCTTTGACGAGAGAAACGGGAACCAAATCCTTCCATCTGGTATGTGGTACGTGGATCCCGCGACCCCGAACCAATTCACTGTGTGCAACGAGAACACAGATGGTCAGGTCCTGCTTGATTATTTGAACAACAATGCTCCAGACTTGATGAAGTACGATTTCCAGCCATGGAATGAGATTCAGGCAAAACATGTTGACGAGGTTCTTACTTTGGCTCAGAATTTCCTGACAAATGGAACTTATGGGGCTCAATCTGTTGCTACGCAACAAGGATCTTATTTGCAACCTAACGTTGGTGCAACTCCTGTTCAGCCAGCTTTCCCTGGTGGTATGCCAGCACAGCCGACATTCAATCCGAACCCAGTGTTCCCTGGGGCCACGATGCAACCTCAAACACAGGCAGCATCCGCTCCAGCACAGGCTCCAGTCCCTAATGTTGCGCCTCCTGTTGCTGCGCCGATCGTTGGTGTTCCTCCTATTCAGCAACCTCAGGCTCAACCTCAAGTCAGCGGAGTGACACCTCCTAATGTTGCACCACAGGGTGCTGCTCCAGGAAATGTCCAACCTCCTACTGGAATGAATATGGACGAGATTCTGTCACAACTCTAATCTCGGATTTCGAGATAAACGAAGAAAGCGAACTAAATTAGTTCGCTTTCTTTTTTGTGTTTGTTGTCGGATCATCTCCCCTTAGTTGTTTCAGTTCTGATAGTATATGCCTGTCGATGTCTACCCCAACATTGAGGTTTTGTATCTGCATATCAATGTTTCTTTTCTCTTGTTCTAATGTATTAATCTTTGTGTCTTGTGCTTCTATCAATCCTTTTATTATTGTCTTGATAGGAAGTTCCCCAAGTTTCATTGTAAGTGGGGGTATTTTTTTGAGGCTGTCGATCAATATGTTTATCACAGGAATCAGAGATCCATCTATATTTCCGTAATTGACAAATAGTAACATAGGCAAAGGGCATATCCCGCATATCCCAAGACCTATAACTATGGTGACTCTGCTTGGGATTACTATAATCGGGAGATATATTATTGGAAGTCTTATCGGTGCCCCAGAAACGATAAGGCCAGTCGACCAATATATTGGAAGCATGCAGTTGACTAATGTTGCCATCATGCAGTATTTTATCCAATAACCGAAAGAGAAGATATCCATTCTTGTCTTCAGGGAATCTTCTGTGTACACATATCCGTTCTCGTCGATCATAGATGGTGTTGTTCCGTTCATCATCGGATCGTTTATTTGTTCTTCTATGGTTTTTGGTTCCTCTATGAAATAGAAGTCATGCTTTATTCCATCCTTGTATATTGGTGAAGGGTTTGGCCATTTTGCTTCAATAAGTTTCCTGAATATCTTTCCGCTCTGTATATTGTCCTCGTTATTCAGATACCAGTTTATTGCTCTGTCAGACAGTTCCCTAAGTATTCTTGATTCGTTTCTGGTGAGTCGCAAAAGAGGATCTATGTATTTTTGTATTTCTGCTATGACTGCGGCAAGGGCTGTTGCCGTTTCTGGAGTTGGTGGTGCTGCCATGAGAGCGGTGTATGTCGCCGCATAATTCTGCAGAGACAACAATCCGAGTTGATCTTTCAGCGTGAATATATCTTCAGTGTCTTCTTCTGGAATATATTCAGAGAAATAGTTTTGATCCATTTCGGATTCGATTCTTTTCAGTTGCACGAATGATATAGCGATCTTCTTTAGTTTATCTTCAAGCTCCCTCATTTTTTTCTCTTGTTTCGTGTCAGGGATTTCTGTTCCGTTGATAAGATCGTTTATGTTCGTGTCTTTGTATTTTTCCTCGTTGGATCTTGGAGGTGTATATCTCGTAAGGGTTTTTAGGTAGTTGAGAACTTTTTTGTATAAGGTTTCCTTTTCTATGTCGTGTATGGATGCTTCTGTTAAATTATCGCTTTTTGTATAGAAATCATACTTGAATATTTCCTTCATCCTTCCATAGTAATCGTATGTTGTGTCATCCCAGTATTTTTTCAGGGTTTTGTTGCACATTTTCTGGAACTTGGATATAAGGGACTCAATGTTGCTTCCGTTGTATTCTAATCTTTCCCTTATTTGCATGAACGATGTTATGTGGTAATATAGTTCAACAACATAAGGGTTGTTTTCGTCATAGACAAAATTGTCGCTGTTGATGTATTCCGAATACATGTCATATAGCATATATTCTGTCACTTTCCCAGAGTTATTCCCGTATGAGTCGACTTTGTTGTATTGATCTATGATTTTCTTGAAATATTTTTTCTTTGTTGAATCCAGATCCCTTTTCAGAGACATCATGTCATCTGATTCGCACTTTGATTTTATGTTTGTCGATGAACATATTTCTTTTACCTTGTTGTTGTATTTTTCTATGATTTTGTCAGAATCCTTCTTATATTTGTCTACCATACTCTCAGTTGAACCGAGTATATAAGGAACAATATAATTTACGTGTTCGATCGAGTTTAGGGCGAGATCTGCGAACCTGAATCTTAGTATATAGTCTTTTATGAAATTAGATACGTTGGCGTTTTCTTGTAAGATGTCATTAACTTCATTAAAATCTTCCCTGTTCATTGTAATCCAAACTTGTTTTTGAAGTCTTCCTCTGTCATTTCTGCCGACAATCCGAGAGAGGATAGGATTTCGTTGTAGTCTGTCTCGTATGTTCCTATGATGTATTTGTCAGTGACTTCTGTTATTATTCCATTAATTTTTGATTTCACTGGTATCCCCTTCATGTATGCAATCGTGTCGTCTATCTTGATATGCTGATTGACTTCTACTGTTATCGTAGGATTGTTGGAACCGAACTCTATGACGAAACGTTCTGCGGAATCCGTGCCTCCATCCATTCCTGTCGATTCTGAGAATAACTGATCGAAATCTGTTGTCTCATCTGGAGGGCATATTGATATCTTGCACAGTCTCTGTAGTGTTTGGAATCCGTTGATTATCTGTTCTTGGTTTTGTGCTGCCATTTAACGAAAAACCTTTTTCTTTGTTGTTGCACATTTGTATGACTATACTTTTCCGTACAAATGAATCATTTTCTCTTTTTAGTTCCTTTTCTGAAAAATCTGGATCTTTTATTTCAGATAGAGGATTGTTTGGATCCGTTATAGGTGTTGCTGCATCTATTTCTGCCTTATGTGCGGATCTAAACGCAAGCATTGTTCCAGCAAGTGCTCCTATTAGTGGGAGCAACGATCTTGCCATTGCATTGAAATCGAAGCCGCTTTTGTCTTCGCCGATATCGATCCCTATGATTGCTTCGAGCTTACCCATCACATTTTTCCATGTGTCTTCTGTTGTACTTTTCAGATTCTTTACAGCATCTAAGATTTCTTTAAGTATTTTAAACTGCATGGTCTTTACCAGAAGCCGTTTTTCCTCTGGCTTCATTTCGTCGAGTCTTTTGGATAACTTGACCTTGTTTGTTACATAGCTTGCATAGTTCGCGTCTGTTTCTGACGGATCGACTCCTGGTTCATAGTTCTCCAGATCTTCTATCCCTGTGTTGTATATGAGTGGCATTAGATTATGTACATAGTTCCATGGTTTCCAGAAGTCGCGTCAGATCTATAAGATGGCCAGTATTGTCTTCTTTGTTGACCGTTTGGCCTCTTGTATCCTATATGTACCCAAACGGATCTTGCTGTTTCGTATGGTCCTGTGTGTTCTACGAGGATCTGATCGAATTGTATGCTTGGATTGTTCGTCAGAAAACTATATATGAATTCTGATAGTTTTTGAACTCTATCCTTTTTTTCTTCAATGGTGCTGAAAGCTGGCTGTACATCTATCGCCCATCCTTCGATGTGTGCAGAACCCGTTGCCTTTTGTGTTGTACCGTCGGAATATTTGTATCCCACTGGGCGGTATCCAGAGGTGATCCACCATGTTGGGTCAAGACCTATTCCTGTCGCATATGTCTCCCATCCTTTACGCAAAGGGACCCATAGGTTTCTCATAGCATCTATTATATGTTGTCTTATAGTCTCACTTGCGCTGTATTTGGATCCTCTGTCATAGATTTTGCTTAGCGTGACTTCCTTGTAGTTATATTCGGTTGATGTCGGATCATAAACATATGTGTCTGTTTCCATTATTCCTGGTAATTGATTGTAACTGTATTCTCCTGGTTCGGAGTTTTCATATATTAATGTATTTGGTATATAGTTGTAAGGCGGTTCCAAGACAGTTTCGAACAATGCTATGTCTTGGTCGTTTGTTTTATAATATTCTTCGTATAGTGCATCAAGTTCAGCGAAATAATCCCTTGATGAAGTTAATTTTGTTTTTACTGGTATGAATGCTGCTTGAGCTGTTAAGGTTTCCGCGTCGCTTATATTTGTTATCTCTACAGGGATTTGTGCAACAGCTTTTTTTATGGCATATGTTGCCATTTCGTATGGTTGTGGTATGACACCGTTGATGAGAGGTATAGATAGAGTTCCAGCTTGACTTAGATACGATAGAAAATCACAAGGATCCGTTATAAGTTTAGGGATAGCTGTTAGTATTGTAGGTGCTATCGGATCCATTTCTCCAAGAAGATTCATATCTAATTCGGAAATTCCAGACTCGATTTCTTCGATTTGTTCATCCATGATTGATGTAGGCATAGGTATGCCGTGAGACTGTTTGTATGAGCGAACCGCATCTATCAAAGCGTCTTTTTCTGCTTGGGTTTCAAGATCTCTGTAGAACCCTGTTCCAGATTCCACGATCTTTCCGTTTATTTTCTTCTCGTATTTGTAAGCGCTTCTGCTGTCTTGATCTGTTATAATGAATTCTATCGTGTTTCCTGTCGAATTGTTCTTGACTTTAAGGTTGTGATCGTTTATGAAGTCGTTGACAGCTGTATACCAATCATCAAATTCTGTCATAGGAACTGGGCAGTTTGGTTGTCCACTCATTATCTGGTATCCAGAAATATCTTCATCACATGTCTGTATTCCTTTATCGTCAATCCTGACCGTATGGTATTTCTCCATCTTGGAATACGTGAACGTCTTGAAGCTGTTGGTGATGTCATTCCTTGATATTTTAAAAGTTGCCATTGATATCCTTTTGACATGTTTTTAAACACCAATATGAATCTGCTATGTCATCCATGCACATGATGTAGTTTGTCTTTTTCTTTAATAGTTGTGGGTTTTGTTTGAGTATTTCCACTATCCTGTGTATGTTATCTGGTTCTTTTCCGAAAGCTTCGATCATAGCGTCTTTTCCGAGACCTCTTTTTGAGCACCCAGCTGTTTTCTTTATTGTTATTGGTGAATATGTTCTGAAGTTTTTGAAACCAGCTTGTATAAGCCTGTCCATAAGGATGTATTTGTAACCAGAAAGATCGAGGGCAGCGTCTCCTTTAGCAGAAAAAGCAAAACCTTCATTGGCTATGATTGCTGAGTCTATATGATAATTTGTTCCGTGTATGATTTCATATATTGTTTTTGTTATTGTGTCAGCAAGTTCTGTCGATCTTCTCATGTGTTCAAGTATAAGTTCGTGCTGTGTAAACTCTTTGTCTTTTATCTTTTCAAGTTTTCTGTTATAAACATGTATTCCGCAGTCATCCAGTCTTTCATACGATGTTTTGTCTATGTCTGACGGCCAGACATAGATTTCGATCTTGTCGTCGATCATACATGTCATTGCTGGTTTGTTGCATGAAAAATCGAATGCGAAAATAGGTTGCATTTCTTATAAAATAATAATTTCTTTGTATTTATGGGACGCGAAGTAAAACGTATGCTTTTTGTAAATAAATACCGAAACGACAATTCATTGTACAATGAGTTTTATAAACGAAGATAACACTAGTGGATTCCATACGGGAACAGTACATACTGGTGTTCATAGATCGGTTACTGGAGGAAATGATGCTCCAGTTGATGTTGGTCTTCCTAAACTTAAACAATCTGTAAAAAAAGCTAAAGATATTCTTATGGGAAAAGATGGTGGAAATGACATGAACAGTGGAAACGGCGGAACAACACATGTTGACAGCCATGATGTTTATAATTATAATTATGATTATAGTGTTCATCATTCTGGTGTCGCCGATGGTCTTGCTTGGTTCGGGACACATTTTAAAGAGATAGCTATAGTTGCGGCTGCATCAGCTGCCGTTCTTGCGATAGCTAAGCTTATAAAAGGTGCTAATAAAAGCATCAAGTTGCGTTATAACAAGGTCGTAAAGTCTTTGCAGAAGGCACAGAAGGATTTCACTCTTGCCCCAGATGGAATGAACATGAAGTCAATATTGCCAGGAATAGGAAGCAGATTAAATGACTGGATTACAAGAACATTTTCTGGTAATTGGAAATCAAGGAAGGGTTGGAAAAGGCAAACGGCTGGAAATATTGGTCTTCATCCATTCTGTCAACAGTATATAGATGAGATCGAGGCTGATTATAGAGTTGCTACAGCAGCTTTCAGCAAGATTAAATTAGGTGCTGATAGTCTTGATTCCAAGGAAGCTGGAAGAAATACGGATTCCAGTGTTGGAGGCGCACAATCAAATGTCAGCACATCAGCGTATTCTGGAAAGATATACTCGAGTTTCCATGAAGCGTATTCAAACGAATTGTTGAATGAAGGTGTTTCTAAAGATAAACTGGATGAATCGATTCTTGCGACAATTTCTGCTGGTGTTGCGCTTACATCTTTGGCGGTAAAGGCGGGAACGTTCCTTTACCAGAGATTTAAGAACGGAAAACCAGAGGGTGATCCTAAGGCAATCCAAGTGACGGCTGAATCAACAAGGGAAATTTGCTATGCAATTATCAATAACTATGCGGATAAGTATGTTAATATGAATCAGGTATTCAAGGAACTCGGAATAGATTCCAAGTCTCTTGCTGATCTTGACAAATCGTCTGTTGATAAACTTAGGACAATTCTTGAGAAATACGAGAAGCCTGAGAAGAACGCATATACAAAGCAGTATTCCAGAATCAACGACGCATATAAGAAGATGTTGAATCACTATTATAAGATTGGTGATGGCATAATCGAGAATTTCGTCAAATATTCTGAAGCTTCTGACGAGAAGCACGCCAACCTTATTGTCGCGTCAAAGGAGAAACTCAAGAATATGTGGGACTCTCAGAAGGAATTCTATGAGAACAATTTTTCGCATGTTATTGTCGAGATAGTCGCAAGCGAGGCTTATATCAATTATCTTGATTTCATCATTAACAAGGTCTTGCCTGTATTCAAGTCTGGATTGGCTGGTGATGCAGATTATATTTTCGATGTTGTTCCAAAGAAAGGTGAATATTATATAATCAGACAGACTGGAGATCAACCTGTTATTGATGGGACGTCTGAACTAAAGGGAAAATCTGGAATAGCAGAAGTTGTAGGGTTTGACAAGAATAATAAGAAGATTATATTTAAGTTTGTTGGCGCATTAAATGATTCTAATGGATATACAGTGTCTGATGAAGGAATAGCCACTCTTGATAATTCAGATAAACCTTCGATCGACTATGATGTCTATAAGGATAAAGGCGATATAGAGCTTGAATATGGAAAGTGGCTTTCTGTCGATCCTATTCAGTTGAAGTGGACACCAGAGAAAATATCTACAATATATTACAAACATATTGATATTGATGAAGATAATAAGGGTTGTACGCAATTTGTGTATTCAAAGACAACATATGAAGATGCGGATAAGGGTTACAATAAATTTTATCTGGTTACAACAAAGAGATCAGACTATGATGTGATTAATTTCACCGAGATTGATTATGATGGTTTGATGAGATCTGATGATTTCGAACGCATGTGCGAACGTGAACTTGACATGTATTCGACGTGGGAAGACGAAGATCATATTAATTATTGGAATAGTTTGATTGATAAAAACGAGAATAAAAAGGATGCTGGCAAGATCGACGAGGTTGTCGAGATTATCAAGAATACTCCAGAGAGAAAGGATGTTGAAGACGATAAGGATAAAGATGAAAACAAGCCAGAAGTTCATGCCGTGTCCAAATTGTACAAGAGGACGACAAAGACAGACAGGGGTAGGGAGATAGAGGAATACGCATATGCTGTGATAGAAGAGAGCGATGAGTCTTTTAAGTCTTGCTCCAAGGAGATGTTGAATGAAGACGGATCTCTTGATGAAGCTTTGTTCAAGCGTAAGAAAAAGAAAGACAAAGAAGAAAAAGCTGATGATAGCGAAAAAACTGATTTAGATAGTTCGGATGATGAAAAGAATCGCGATGAAAATACAGATATTAATGCGGAAGATGATGATGATCCATTTAAACCGTCTGGTGAAGGGACTCCTGTTGTAGAACCAGGATCTGATGCCGCATCCAAATCTGTCGTTAGGATGATTATCTGCGGAAACATCGATAAGGCTTCTGGAAAATCAATCATGGATGATATCAAGGATAATAAGTTTGACGGTTCAAGTATTACGATCGATCCAGCTTGTTCCATAGATGATGTCGACAAGGAGTTTGAAAAACTTGGATTCGAGACTGTTGAAGAGAATGCAAACAAGATTAAAGGAAAACTCCTTCAGTCTGTGATGCAGCAATCTGGTAAAGTAAGGAAGACAAATGTCGGCGCGTTCAGGATAGATGACGTTGAATCCGCATTGAAGGAGACGGAGAATCGCGAAGGCGCCCATGAGAAAATCAATGCGGACGCCGATAAGATAGCAGAAGGTATTATAGAGAAGATCAAGGGTGTTCTTACTGGTAGCCCTAAGGATATGTTTGGTAGGAGAAAACTTACAGATCCAAATAATCCTACGGAAAGTATTAAGTTGAAAGGAAAGGCATGGAATATCTTCTTGATGAAGAAGCCTTTCTCTGAACAACCTTATGTCGAATATGATACTGAAGCAAAGGATGACAACACTGGGAAAAAGTTTACGCTTTATCTGTATCCGACGATTATAACAGAAGCTGGTGCAAAAACAAAATCTGTATTGGAAGGAAAGCCGAAATACGGTGTAATCATATATTTGAATAAAGATATTAATGAGGTTGTGCCTCTCGATAAGTCAGAGATCGAGTCCGCTGTCAAGAATATGTTCAATGCTCTTGCTGAAGGCGGTAAGATCGAACCATCTAGATTCGAGCCCATTGAACCAAAATCTTCTGATGAAGAAAAACCATCTGAAGATGAAGAGAAGATTGATACTAAAGGACTTTCTCCAGAAGATTTGAAACTGGCTGAATCAATCAACAGCATATTTGATGTCGTTAGCGTGATTGAGACAGAAGGTGGATCGTATAAGTTCCATAACAATGGAAAAAAGCCTTCCAATATAGAAGTGAATTCATCAGAGGGTGATTATGATTTTATATCAGTTACGTTGAAGGATTGGAAACACACTGGATTGACGTTAACGTTTAAGGATGGTAAAATAGATGTTCAGACTGCTATTGGTTTAAAAAATTCGGAGATTTCCGAGTTGAATAAATGGACAAGGAAAGAACTTTTCTATAATGTTAGAACATCACTTTACAATATTATTGATAAGATTAAGGATGAGAATAAAGAAGGAGGATCGATCGACACGTCAAAGATGAACGATGTTCAGAAGAAACTTGTTGCGGATATAGAGGACTTGTTGAAGATTGTTAAGGTTGAAAAAACGAATGATGGAAAACTTTTGTTCGACGTAAATTCATCCAAGAAATCTGGGAATGTTGAAATTGTCACAAATGCTGGAAAGATGGCAGCATTCACCGCACATTTTGATGGTGTTGGTAATTTAATTGTTCTTGGCAATTGTTCTGGAAATTCTGTCACGATAAACTCTAGATATAATGGAGAAAATGGACAGGCATCTCAATTAAAAGAATGGAGCGTTAAATCTATATATGACGTTTTATCTACCAGAGTTGGAGAAGAACAAAATAAGAAATCGGATGAATCTGTGAATATCACATATAAGACAAAGACTTCTGTTTCTGAATCTACGAATATTTCTACAGTAAATATAAAGAGAAAGATCTCTGGAAGGTTCAAGAACTGGTATGTTTTGTCAGAGGCTGTATATGACGATGGATCTGGGTATAAGTCGAAACTTGATAACACCAGAATGATAGATTCTATGACAGAGAGATCCGATTTCTCTAAGTTTGCCAAGGCATCTAAGCTCGCTAAGTTCATGCCTTTTGAATCCCAACAGGAATACACACTTGTTTCCGATAAAGGACATACTCCTTCAGTCGCTACGCCTTTGTATGAGTCTGTTGTTCTTGTCAAGTTCGACAAAATGGACAATGTGATAGATAAGATCGTTGTCGGAAAGTTCAAAATAGATTAATTTGTTTGACATGACCTATTTGCAAGATAGAAATATGATTCAATACTATAGGGACTCTATCATGGAGTCCCTATCGGAGATTGATGATTCTAGATATAAAATAGGATTGATAAAAAGATCCGATCTGAATAGGGTTATTAACCTGACTGAGGCTTATTCTGTAATGTGCAAGATAAGGGGTGTTTTCCTGTGTGAAGCTGAAATGTTTGCGAAGTCAGTTGAACGTCTGGTTAAAGAATACAAATATAGAATAAAGACTTTGAACGAAGGGTTTGAGAATCCGTTTGATGATGACGATACGATTGATATAGACACAAGATACGAGGATCAATGCGATGTCGAGCCAGAAGGATCCGTAAAGATAAAGAAAATCGGATTATGGAACGATAACACTAACAGCAAAGTGAACTATATAGACGGAAAGATCGTTTCTGGTCAGTTCTTTGCTCCAAATGATACGATCGAGATTTGTCCAGTAAGGATAATACATCCTTCTGACATGTATTCTAAAACAGTTAGGGAGTTCACGTTCGATATCGATCCAGAGAGAAATCTATATGGAATTCCTTTCGGATATGCTTCTTATTACAGGAGTAATCTTGACTGTAATTTGGAGCCTAATGCAGACTATGAGTATATAGATGGGACAAATAAGTCGATCAGGATATATGCGACACGTCCTATTAAGAAAGGGAACGAGATTGTCTTGCAGGCGAGCAGGGACATGTATGACAACGAATTCAACGATTCCGATTTTCGTTATGACAAGGAACCGTTCTATTCGATCAAAAACGTAACAGTTGTTTAATTTATACGTCAATAAATAGAAAAGAAAAATACTTTATATACGATGAGATCTTTTGATAAAGCATATAAGACTTCAAGGCAGCGCACACTTAACGAGCAACAGAAGGCTTTCGCAGTTGACAGGGCAAAGTTGATTGCTGCGGTTAAGAAGGAATACGGAATACAAGATTTTAACGCTCTTTCTGAAAAAGAGAAAGCTGAGTATAAGTCCGTTATAAACGAGATGTGGAGTAAAGATGGCGGTTTGAACGAGAATGGTTTGCGATTTATTATGGAAGGTAGCATGCCTTTAACTGAAAAATCATCGGATGAAAAGATAGAAAGTTGGTTCAAAGGGAAAATAAGAGAAGATCTTGATAATGTCATTATGCATCTTGTATCCAAAGGTGAGTGCAAGTGCGTCGTTGATTTGAAAAATCAGATAGAGAAATCTATAGGAAAGAAAGTTAAGATTTCTTTGATTAGAAAGTGGCTTGGTGAGGTTATTTGTAAGTATATTGCTACTAAGATTAATGGAATCTCGTTTATGCCTAAATCTATCCATGAATCAATTGAATGGAAACATAAAAATCAGCCAGGTTTTGTTCCAGATGAAGATATAGATACAGAATCGATAAAAAAAGAATTGATAAGTTTTGGGTGGGTAGAAGATTCAAAACGAAATCTGGTGTACAGATTAAATGCTGGGAATATAGGAAAGTTTAATTTTTATTTTCTTATAGATATGTCTAATAAGAATGAAGGAATATATTTTGGATTATATGCACATAATGGCGATAGAGAGTTTAATGTGGATTCAACAAATTGTGGAAGGTTTTTTAATTGGGTTGAACTAAAGAGATTTGCTCTTAATAAAACTTGGTTGGAACGTACCATACAGGATGTAAAAAACAAAATGGACAGAAAATAATCATATTTGATATCAAATGAAATTCAATAAAGATACATTCCTTAATGAAATAGTGGACAAGGTCCAGTCCGCGATCGATAAAAACCTTATAACAAAGGAAGATGTTGAGAACAACGACACGGATCGTCTTCATGGGTTTGTCCAGTATGAGCTTCTGAACTATATTGAGGACAGGAAGTTCGCCATAGATGTGTTGAAAGACTTCAATTTCGACGAGAGGAAGGATTGGAGGGATCTTCAGGAACAATATGGGGAGTTCAGATCTCTAATGGACATTGCACTTGTTAATCTTTGGAAATATCTTGAGTCTGAGAACGCGACAGAGTATTCATATTATGTTCACGATAACAAGAAGGATCAGAATATGCTTGCTTTGGTTCATGACAAGGAGGATTTCCAAGATCCTCGTGAAGGGGACAATCCAGACGAATCTCCAAGAGAGAAGCGTGATATGGAGATCAATTTCGATGCCCTTCGTAAGAACGATAGGGAAGATGAACATGATTTGGAAGAGATCGGGCGTCCTCGAAGAAAGATAAGGATTAACAGATAGATCGATTTCCATAAAGCATAAGGAGCCGATAGACTCCTTATTTGTTCAATATAACACATAAAATATAGATAATAAGACGATAAATAAATAAATTCGATTATTTTTCTAACAAATGAAAAGTTTTTTGATTTGCGGAAACTCATCTAAGCCGATGAAGCTCAACGAGAGTGAGAGCACATCAGATCGATATATACTCCAAGGCTTGTTTGCTGGTCCGTTCGGTGTAGAGAACAGGAACAAGAGAATCTATGAAGTTGATGAATACCTTAAACATCTTCAGTATCTTCGTGATGATATCAAGAAAGGTGAGCCTTTGCTTGGTGAACTTGATCATCCAGACGATAGGTTTGAGGTTAAGTTGAAGGAGGCTTCTCATAGAGTTCTGGATCTCTGGTACGATAAGTCCACAAACACGATCCAAGGTAAGATTGAGTTGCTTAACACGCCAAATGGCAAGCTTGCTCAGGCTTTGGTCGATCAGGGCATTCCCCTTCATATATCGTCAAGGGCCGCTGGTACGGTAAATAGTGACAAAACTGTTAGTATCCAACAGATTTATACATTTGATTTGGTATGTAAACCAGGTTTTGCTGGAGCTGTTCTTCATCGTGTTAATGAGTCTAAAACATCCGATAAATATACGGATAACGTTTATAAGTTTCTTACGGAATCTGAGAGGTTTGAGGCGAAAAACGCTGCTCCTCAGTTTGGGATGCTGAATGAAGATGTTTCTATTATGGAGATTAATTCTGATGCGAAACTGAGGAAGGAAGCCAAGAATATTAAGGAAAATAATTCAGACGATTATATGGAAGACATGCATAAAGATAAGGAAGTTGTCGATGCCGTCAATGGCGCGATGTCTTATCTTAACGACAAGTTCCCGTCTACAAAGAAAATAACGTATGAATACACGGAAAGTGAAGATGCGGAGAATTTCAGGTATGACGGTGGAAAGCTATATATCAATCCTTTTGCTATTAAGAGAGTGATTGAGAGATACGGTAACAATAAGGATTATGTCATTGAAAAAGGCATCATTGATGCTATTACATCATATAACAAGGATATGTTTAAGGATGAAAACACTGAAGCTATGGAAGAGATTATGGATAAAGCATCTAGGATCTTGAACAATGCGAATGGAATTCACGAGGAAGATGAGTCCGATAATGATAAGGCAGATGACGGGAAGGATTCCGATAAAGATTCCGATAAGGACGACAATGGTGTGGAAATTATTTCTGTCAGGGCTGAAACTTCTGGCGAAGGTGTAGAGATTATCGGAGTTGAGGCTGATGATAGCAAGGAAGATGATGATAAGGAAGATGATAAGGATTCGGACGATGAAGACAAGTCTGATGAAAATGATGACAACGAGGATGGCAATGAGTCTACCGATGAGGGTAAGGTGAAGACTCCAGAAGGAAAGGAAAAGGAGATGCTCCTCGACTGTGATGAATTAAAGGAGAGAAAGACTAATTTCATGGAAAAGTTGGACGATAAGATTGAAGCCATAAAAAACAAGGGCGATCAACGCAAGGCTGACGAATCCTACAATATACAGAAGTACCCGATGTCCCGTTTGCTGAACGAATCTAATTTCGCTGGTTTCATGGGTCTGAAAGAGTCGCAGAAAAACAATGTGATCAACTATCTTGTGGACAACGGAATCGCTGATATCGACAGTGTCAACGAGAATTGGAAGAACGGAATCGAGTACAGGCAAGAGACCGAGGTTTGGCTGAAGTATGCTCCAAAGGAGTATAGGGAGATGTTCGAGAATGCAAGCGAAAGCGTCAAGGATTCCATAAGGAACACAGCTTCGTTTATACTCTTCGAAAACCAGAACGACATAAACGTTTTCTGGGAGAACACTGGCCTTACCAGCGCAGAAGGAGCAAGGATGCTCAACGAGCAGTTTGTTTCCTCTATGCCTAAAGTCGTTGCGCCTGTGAAAGAGGAACTTCCATACGGAAAGGACTTCATCAACGCTGTGACAGAGATGGCAGCGGCATATAATCGTTAAAATATTGCGAAAATAGCTCATAAACCGTCAAAATCATAGCAAAATGGTCTAAAATGACCGAAAATCAGGTTAATAAATAAATCAAAGACTTTTTAGCCTGAAGTAAAAACAAATTACAAAACAACAAAATGGCAAAGAATAAAGTAAATATCGCAGCTATCCGTGAAGCTTGGGGTCCTGCCATCAAGACTATCACTAACAACGCTGTTAACGAGTCCAGCGACAAGTTCGACTGGATGTGCGAGTACGCTCATTATCATACCATGGCTCTGAACGAGGAAGCCATCGGTGGAGCTACATTCCCATTCAATACGCTGTATAACACCAACGGTATCGGTAACGCTCAGCCCGCACAGATGGCTGGCATGACTGGTGTCGATCAGGGTTCGGCTGCAGCCAAGGGTTCTGGTGACAAATGGCCTGCATTGCTTCCTATGGCTCTGCAAGTTGCCGCAAGGACTATCGGTTTCGATTTGGTCAACAACCTGCCTACCCCTGGTCCTACCTACGTGATTCCTTTCTTGGATTACGTTTACAGCGGTTCTAAGGATGCATACGGTGCAACTCCTTCGTACAATGGTGCTACTGCCAATCCTAAGATTGGAACTAAGCTCGGTTCGAAGGTTGATCCTGCTTACAGTTTGTATGAGGCCCCTCACGCATTCCGTGCAAAGATGGTCATCGACGCAAGCAAGGCCGAAGCTGTCCAAGCAATGAAGGATGCTTCTCAAGGTTTTAAGATTGGTGATGGTAGTGTTGAAGCTGGTACTGCAATGAATGTCCAGTTCATCGGTTTGAGCCGTCTTTCGGCTGATCCTATGTTCAAGGTCATGGCTGATTCGAAGAATGTTTCTTTGGGTACTGTGTTCACCGCTGATGCTTCTATCAGTGTCACTGTTGGTGGTTTCACTTTCTCGTTGCAACGTCCTCGTCTGATCAGCGCCCTTGAGGATCAAGTCCTCGGTTTCACTGGTGCTGGCAAGTATGACAGCGATCCTTGGAGCGGTACGTTCCAAGATGACATGCACCTCTATGAGCCTATGGATCGTGCAACTGGTGAGATGCAGTATCCTCGCCAGATGAGCTTGAAGGTGTTCACTAAGTTCGGTCAGGTTGGTACACAAAGTGTTGCCGTCGCCGTCACTCAAGAACAGGTCCAAGACCTGCAGAAGCAGTGGGGTATCGATGTGCTGAAGCTTGTGGAAAACGCTGGTATCAATGAACTCTCACAGAGCATCAACAAGCACATCTTGAGCCGTCTGTTCGCTCTCGGTTGGAGGAACCACGTTGAGGCTTACGAGGCTGAAGGTGTGAACCTGAACATCAGCATGACTGGTGTCGCAACAACCAAGACTTGTGTGACTTATTTCGACGATGCTCAGACTGAAGAGCTGGTCACTATGGACGTTCCCGCAATCACCAACTATGGTAACTTCGAGAACTTCGACACCATCTCCAAGAGGATCGCAGTTAACATGATGTATGCTGGTAACATGGTGATGAACCGTGGACGTAGAGGTCCCGCAAACTTCTGCGTGACTAACTACAAGATCGCCACCATCCTGCAGAGCAACGCTCAGTATTCGTTCGCTCCTATCGCCAACACAATTAACCAGAACAACGGTAGCCTGTATCCTGCTGGTCAAATCAGCGGTCTGACGGTGTACGTCGATCCTTACATGCAGGCTTCTGACACGAGAGTGCTGGTTGGTCGTAAGGGTGCCAAGGATGAGCCAGGTGTGTTCTTCTGCCCATATATCATGGCTGAAAGCGTCCGCCTGATTGCAGAGCAAACCGCAAGCCCGAAGGTTGTCATCAAGAGCCGTTACGCTCTGGTCGACGCAGGTTTCTATCCTGAGTTGAACTATGTGACCTTCTTCGTGAACACTCCAGATCAACTGGTTTAATCACTGCGGGTAGCAAGCGATTGACTACGGAAGGCCGATTCGATAGAGTCGGTCTTCTTTTTTTTTTGTATATTTTCTTTTTTTGGTTTGGAAATGTTCCGTATATTTGCAGCACTAAAACTAACCAATATGGGACATGTACGTTTGCAAAAAAGAGAGGGAGAGGTTTATAAGACCTACAAACTTAAAGTAAAGAGCTTTTCTGGCAATGTAGACATTAAAGCTGGTATCGTTGAATACGATCAAAAGTTCAACAACGTGAGCCAATGGATCGCAGATCACCTAACTTCGATGACTATCGGGGAAGCGGCAAGCAGGATTAGCCCTCATAAGATGGATTCGCAATATGCAATGACATCTTTGAGCGACGAGTGGAAAGATCAACCACTTTACAAAATCTTCACGAGAGGTTTCGGTGGAATGAACGCCGACAACCTTATTATCGAATGTACTAAGACGGAAGAGAATTGTAAATATGACAAAGAGAAGTCACTTGGTTTCTCTGAATCTGTTTTCAGGACTTTTGGTTTTGCCGCAAATGCTTCTTCAGACATGAAATCGAGAATGACCCAAGCAAAGGTCAAGATTGGAAGAAAGAATATCGATGAGGATTCGGCTGATGACGAAAAATGCCTGCAAGCGATCTATGAGATTCAAAAGAATGAGTTGCTTACTGACGATAACTGGAAAGATCGTATCGGATATCTTGAGATGAAGGGCGATCAGGAAAGGGAACTCGAAAGAACTACAATCCTTTATGATTATTATAGGGCCAACAGAACAACAGTGTTGGATAAGTTGGATAATCTTAAAGTCGAAACGTTAAGCAAGTTCCGTGGAAGCAAGAGAAAATCCGACAGAAAGATTTTGACTCTCAATGGCATATCGTATGATATAAAGAGAAAGGAAGGTTGCCAAGGGTTTGAACTGAAGTTTTCTGTCGACAAGAACCATATGGAGTTCGATTTGCTTGGACATCGTGCTTTGATCAAAAACGGAGAGATGCTGGTTGATATAGAGAATTGCCATGGATCTCAGTTATCTTTAGAAATAGATGGAGACGACATGTATGCCATTATCTCGATGAGAACGTTCTGTGAAAAGAATGAGTCAAAGCTTGAAAAGATTATCGGTGCAGATGTCAATATTAAGCATATGTTTCTTATGACATCAGAAAAGGATGACGGAAACACGAAATGCTATGTCAATCTATATAGAGAGTTGTTGTCCGATAGTGATTTTACAGATGTCCTGAATAAGGAAGAGTATGAGATTTTCTCCGAACTTTCAAAATATGTAATGTTCGGTTTGATCGAGACTCCGTATCTTGGATCCCGTGTTATAGGAACGACACAACACGAGAAGATCGTCGAGGATAAGATTACTTCTGGAATGAAGAAGATCGCCATCAGACTGTTCCAAGAGGGGAAGGTTCGCGAAAGAATCTATGTTCAGAATGTGCTGAAGATCCGTGCCTTGCTGAAAGCTTTGTTCTCTACGAAACTCGCTTACTCGAATGAACAGAAGATCTATGACAATCTGATGAGATTCGGGGAAAAGGATGACAGGAGAAAGGATGAAGGTTTCCATACAACGTGCCGTGGAACCAGCCTTCGTTCGGAAATGGACATGCTTTCCAAGAAGATCCTTGCGTGTAGGGACAATATCGTGGAATACGGTTATTATGTGATCGGACTGAACGGGTTCGATGGGATTTCCCTTGAGAACTTGGAGAGTTCAACTTTCATGGATGTTAAGATCAGCTATCCATCTTGTAATTCTATGCTGGATCATTTCAAGCTAAAAGGGAAGACAATCGAGGAAGCGGAAAATCACGAAACTGTCGGGAAGTTTATCAAAAAGGGGTATTATGTCATGACTCTCGTTAACGGGAAAATCAACGATATAAATTATTCGGAAAAAGCAGTAATGCTTCACAAGAAGAACTTGCTGTACGACACTGTCATCAAGTCTACACATTTTGCAGATGTGAAGGATAAGTTTGTGGAACTGTCGAATAACGGAAAGGTCAGCGTTGTCATCGTCCCGCCATATTTTTCTTCGCAAATGGACAGTGTTACTCATAAAGTGTTTACTGAGGAGATTGTTGTTCAGAAGAAGAGCAGCAACGGAAAAGTCAGAAAAACGAAGAAGACAGTTCTTGTAGACAAGAGAAAAGTGAGAAAGACACAGGAGTCGCATATCAATGGTCTTAATGCTGACTATAATGCAGCACTCAACCTGAAATATATCGCCGAAACAATTGATTGGAGAAGTACGCTTTGTTTCAAGACATGGAATACGTATGGTTCTCCTCAATGGGACTCGAAGATCAAGAACCAGAAAACGATGATCGATCGACTGGATTCGTTGGGTGCAATAGAATTGAAAAACTGGTGATTTTGATCATGGTTTTGAAACAAAATATTGATTTTTCGTTCTTTGACATGCTTGTTAAAAATTGAGTATCAGTTTAATATAAAGAATATATTGTTGTAAATGGCTTTTTATGGGCAACGAACAACTCTCGTCCGATTTCCACCGATACCTAAGACATTGTTGTAAATGGCTTTTTATGGGCAACGAACAACTGTATGACAGTGAAATTGTCGGGCGTAAAAATTGTTGTAAATGGCTTTTTATGGGCAACGAACAACTCAGGGGCAGTGGCCTCATCGTCATAGAACATTGTTGTAAATGGCTTTTTATGGGCAACGAACAACACGCTTTCAACTGGTGAAAAACTTGCATTAACTGTTGTAAATGGCTTTTTATGGGCAACGAACAACTCGAATGGCTATGGCTTGGGTGAGTTCGAAACTGTTGTAAATGGCTTTTTATGGGCAACGAACAACTCAACTTCATCTGATATGACTTTTACTTCAACTGTTGTAACTGGCTTTTTTGGGGTCATGAACAACGGATCGTTCCCTGTCGATGAACATCCATGCATTGTTGTAAATGGCTTTTTTGGGGCCGCGAACAACCCTATCATAGGCATCATGTTTATTTATACATTGTTGTAAATGGCTTTTTTAGATCCGCGAACAACCAACAGAATGATGAAGTTTTGCAAATGTTATTGTTGTAAATGGTTTTTTTTTTGGGAATTATATACCTGATGGCACAAAATGAATAATAACAAATTAAAATACAATAAGATGAAGAAGATTTTTATTATGTGCTTAATTGCACTTGGAATGATGTTTATCTCTTGCACTAAACAAAGAGATTCTTATTATGTGAAATATGAAGTTGTTGTAAGCAATCCGCCTTACAATGCTCCTTCAGCACAATTAGAATTGCTTACTGAAAATACTATTGTTACAAAATCAATAGTAGGCTCATTTACAGAAGTTTATGGTCCATATAAATACCATGACAGTACATATTTAAAAATAAGTTGTAATCACGGACATTATAGTTGGAATACAGTAAACGCTTATGGGAAAATATATGTTTCAAAAAACGAAGAGCCATTTGTGTTAAAACAAGAAATTTCAACAAGATTGGGAGGTGATTCAGACCATGATAATTGTGAAATTTCATATATTATTGACTTTTGATTTTAATCTTGTGCCAACAAGTATATAATTACCTTTTTTTTTTAGGGCCATGAACAACGGGGCCATGAACAACTATGATTCTTTATCTCGCCATGTGGCGAGAAAATTGGCGAGAATTTGATGAGATTCTATAAGATTGATTTTTTTCAAAAATAAAAAATCCGTATATTTGCATCATGCAGATCTTTTTACCATACAAATCACCGATCGACGTTGCCAGAACATTGGATCCTCGTCGTCTTAACAAGCAGATCATAGAATGTCGACAGATTCTTGCAGCCATAGATCAAAAATCCCTTGCATGGGCACACCATCCAGTTGTTCTCATGTATAGGGAACATCGATCGTTTGTAGAGAACTATATGTACACACTTGAGTGCTATCAGAAGAATGACATATCTACAGCTGAGTTTTTTAGCACAGTTGCCATAGGATGGATTCCGTGGTTTGTGACGGAGGATTTCATCATCCAGCATAGAAGAAGGCTCTACACGAAAGATAATGGCTTCTACAAGGATTTTTCTGTGTATGGAGAGAGCGAAGAGAATTGGTATGTCGTGGATGGTAAGCTTATTAAATATAAAAACGGAAAAATACAAAAAGAGAAATAAGATATGACAGTAAAAGAACTTATAGAAGAATTAAGTCATTATAACCCTAATGCATTAGTTACAGTTGGAGATAACTTGTACAACGGAATATCAATATCCATCAGCGGAGGTGATGGGTGTACGAAATTGGATTGTGATTTTGTATGCTTTGATAAAATTAATAAGCAAGAGAATAATGAAAGCGCACCCTTGTAAATACATAGTAAAAGAAGATTTTGACTATAACCCTTCTTATGGAGACACTACTGACGAAGAAAGAACGACACATTTTAAAAAAGGTGAGGTATATGTATTTGAACCTTATCTTGGGAAATGTTATAAAGAGGGTGAAATGTCATTGGTGACTCACATATTACCTGAAATGAATAACCATTTCGTTTGGAGAGAAGAATTTTTCAAAGAACATTTTATCAAAAAAATCATGAATAAGCTAAAAACAGTCACATTTACTGGAATTGATGAAATGACCGATATAGAAAGACTGGTCGATATTCAAAATAGATATCCTTATGCCGAGTTTGGTGTGTTGATGTCTATGAATTGGGCAGAGAACGGGAACAGATATCCGAATCCAGATATACTTGATAGACTTTGTGGACATGGTTTACATTTGTCATTGCATCTTTGCGGTCGTTTGTCAAGGGAGTCGTTCATGGGAAATTGGTCAGATCTCTTAGAAATTTGCCAAGTTAACGAAGAAAAGGTAGGAATGTTCGACAGGATCCAGCTGAATGTGGCACATCAGGGTGTCGATGGTTTGATCAAGATAGATGGATGTCCTTTTGATGTAAAGCAGTTTATCATCCAGCAGAGATCTCCAGATGATTGTGATCTTTATAAGATTAACGAAGAAAATCCTTTGATATCGATGCTATGTGACATGTCTGGTGGACGTGGCGTTTTTGATATGGCATTCTTGCCATATGTTGGAAAAACAAGTAAAATGGTAGGATATGCTGGAGGTCTTGATGAAGATAATGTAATATTCAGGCTATATCAGATAGAGGAGTCTGAACCAGAAAACGACTACTGGATTGACATGGAGTCTTCGTTGAGGAGAAACGAGAATGATCTTTTTGATCTTGATACTATTGAACGTATTTTGGAAAAGATAGACAAGTGGATGAAAAATTATGGATAAAATTTTAAGAACGGATAGGATTGCACAGGATGTCGGAATGTTGTGCAAAGTTAAATCTGATAAAAATGCTATAGCTATTTTGTGCGATTTGCTTTATTTTACGAATTTGAAAACAAAATGGAAGGATGATGTTGTTGTCGCGATCAATGAGATTTGACCAGAATATTTTTCAGAACAATAAGAAAAAGGCACCTCTTTAGAGATGCCTTTTCTTTTTTGTATATTTTATAGAACTTCTATCTTAAATACTCCAGCTGTATATTGGTTCGTAGATTCATATACTGTGTATGCTATTCCATTTATAACAGCCGTGTATGTTTTTGTTGGCATCTCGAATCCACCCATCTTTATATAAGGTATTGTCATGTAAGGAGGAACTATGAAGAATATCTTGTCCCCGTTTCTTTCTGTGTATATGTCATACAGACCTTTAGGATCTTCAGTTTCCTTGTATGTTGTTATATCAGTGTACGATTGTCCAGCTCCATAATATATTACAGATGTTTCTGGGGTAGGTGGAATTGGATTTGGAACATCTATGTATAGGATATAATTTCCAGCGGTGTATACGTTTGTTGATTCATAAACTGTATACAAGTCGTCTTGTGTGTTATATGCGATCATAGGGACATCGAATCCGTTCATCGTGATCTTGAATCCGTTCAGGTTCTTTGGTATAATGAAGAAGAACTTGTCCCCGTTTTCGTTTACTGTTATGTTGTATAGACCAGCTGGAGTTGTATTGTGTATCTCTGATGTTGCATCTTTATATGTTTGCCCAGCACCATAGTATATTGTAAGTACAGCTGTGACTGATGTTTGCGATGAAAGGATCTTTCCACCTCCAAAGTCTGCTGTTGCTTTGAATTTTATCGTTTCTGATGTTTCTGGAGTAATTAAGTATGATGTTGTCAACACTTTACCGCTTCCGTTGTTAAGGATGTTATTGCTTGCGTCGTATATAGTTATAAGATTTGCGTCGTTTGAACATTTTGCCGTTATTGATATTAGTGTATCTATTCCTACGTCGATTATGTTAGGATTGGCTGTTATCACTATGGAGTCTTCAACATGTTCGTTTATTGCCCTTACGTTGTATATTCCTTCGTCAAATGTCTCCATGGTTTCGTGAAGCGTATAGGATTTAGAACCTATTATTATGTTAGATATTGCTGTTGGTTCAATGGATCCGTTTATGTCAAATCTTACATTGGGCATGGATGAAGGAAACCCTATGTATATCTTAGACCCTGTTTCCGTGACCGTAATTTGAAAAGACATATATGGTGTATTTGAACGGATGGAGTTTTGCATAACAGCGATTTTTTCTGTTCCAGCTCCGTAATATATTATGGACAAAGAACCTGTTGATGTGTCCATCATGTCCCCGTTGAATATTTCTACGGCACCATTGATAGAACCTATTCCGAATAAAAGTCTTGCGCTTTTTGTCGTTTCGTCTTCGTAGTATGGGACAACGGCTGGTTCCCCAAGGACTAATCCCTTGTCTACAAGGTGCTTTACAGCTGTTTCGTAATTTGGTGCTATATACTTATATGCGTTGAATTTGTTTGTGTTCGGCATTTTTTAATAATGTTTTATATATTTATCGGAACATATTTGAATTTTCTGATTTTCATTGGGTGAGATATAAACACTTCTTTTTTGTCTGGGTTTTCGCACCATACGTTAAATATGATGTTCATTCTGCATTCTCTTGAAGGGGTTTTTGTATTGATTCTCATCATTTTGCATATATCTCCTTTTACTTCTCTGAATTTCTTTCCGTTGACTTTGAACACTATACTGTTTGGTAGCCATTCGCATTCATACTTTATGAAATTGAATTCTGGATTTTTTGTCTGTTTAGTCCATGGTATATTTTTTGAACCGATCGATCTATGCGCCATGAAGTCGTTGTTGTAGTGGACATTTGTAGTTGTACGCCACGAAAGCTGTAGATATGGAGGCTGTCTTATAAAAAGTTTAAGGTAGTTTCCATATCCAGACCATGCCTCCATGATGTCTATCTCTGGGGGCCAGTTTCCGTCCCCTGACAACCAGAACGATGGCCATAATCCTTTTCCAGAAGGAAGTTGTATTTCAGCGGAGAATGTGCCGAAAGAGAAGCTCTCTACTGATCTCATTGTTGCTACTTCTATTGCTGGATTGTATGTGTTACCATCCCAATGATGAATTGTTTTTGGGTTTCTTTTGATAGAAAGCTCCAATGTTTCGTTTTCTGCGCATCTTATTGTATCTTGACTGTACCAATACCATGGGGATTCTGGATGAATTATTCTCCCCCCTTCCATCTCTGAATGCCAATTGTATCCGCACCATGAAAATTTTAACATTTTCTAAAAATAGTTTTTGTATTTATCTAAGATGATAAATATCAGAAAATGAAGAAAATACAATGGAGAAAAATATTTGTGTGACTTTACCAAGTAATGTCGACTGGTCAGATTACGAGAAAGAGCTTGAACAAGTTAAGGACTATAAGATGGTTATGAATTTTCGTGTTCCGTTCTTGCCGAAAAAAGAAGACAGACCTTTCATAAAAAGATGTTACGTTTGCCATAGAGGTTTTGTTGTGGGTTGGATGGATGTTGTCGGATTTGTCGATGAATTCGATTTTGAATGCCAAGCGACAGGGAAAAAATGGAACGGAAAATTTATTCAGAGATCTGGTCCGTTCCATCCCATTGCTCCAGTTCCTATGAAAGGTTTTCGTGGTTTTCGGTATGTTGATTTTTAAGGCATTCCTGGTATGCCGAACGATCTTGCCCCTGCTGGGACGAAACCAGTCGCTAGCCATACAATGAACCTTATGTTGAGGATCGATAGCTTTTCGTACCGTGGAATGGGTTCCGCATCGACTAGTGTCATCAGTATGAGGTTTGTTGCTGTTTTGATAGTCTGGTGATCGAATTGTTGGAGAGTTCCAAACTGGCCTGGGTTAAAATCACGTCCAGCGGTTGCGGCTCCAGCCGTCGCCATTAGAGCGGTGTTCGTTTTTTTTATAACGCCGTTTGCCTCGTTGATCTTTTGCTGGACGGTGGAAATCGTTTTTGCGACTGGATCTGGTATAGTGTTGTTTATCGATCTGTTTACGTTCATGATTTGCATCTTTGTCGTCATGAAACTCTTAGGCGTCATGAAAAAGCACATTCCAGCTGCGTCTACACCCATTATTGGTATGCTTGCTATAATTGTTATTATAACATTGATAATTTGCATTATTCCGTTAACGACTTGTGCAAGGGCATTAAGTGCAGCAATAGGTGCTGCAAGGGCTGGATTTGCAGCAGATCCTTTTCCCTTCAACAAAGATTCCAGTGTCTTTTTGACAACTTTTGCCTCTATGATTTGTATGGTCTTTTTGACCTTTTCGATCCTGTATTTTACGATTTGGAACTTTTTCAGTATGATTTGGGATGCTATGTATTTCGTGTATTTCGCATCAACCGATATCTGAATGTCGTCTTCGTTAATGTTTTCAAACATGCCAGTGTCATATTGTATGTCATCTGACATCCCGTTTGATACTGCAATTATCATGGATTTCTGGATATTTACAAGATCAGATGATATTCCTCCAAGTCTTGTCGCGAAAGAACTTATGTCACACATGTCGAATTTATCTGGAAACGATTCAACAATGGCTTTTTCAACTTTTCCTAGGTTTTCTTCCGCATTGCATACCGCATCGTATGATAAGAATAGTTTTTGCGCTATTTCGGATGAGTTGAAAGTTGATCCAGTTACAGGATAATTTGTTTCTCCAGTTGTTTGTGACACAGTGAGTTATGAATTGTTTTTTAATAGAACACTTTTTTGTTCAGCTAATATTCCGTATATTTGCGTCGAAATCTTCCTTATTTATTGGGATTCTTTAAAAATGCTTTTTCAAAATGATTGTAAATCACGAAGTAAGAGATTATACAAGAAATGGAGTAAAGGTTCTGGATCCGTATGGTAGAGAACAGAAGTTCCTTTATATATCATATGTAGGAAAGGATGGTGAGATAAAGTCCTATTTTTGGATACTTCCACAAGAGCTTATGTACTCATGGAAGCTTGCGACAAAAAAGGATATACCAGATCCTCAATATGTGTCGTGGGACAACAAGCCTGTCGTGAAGGTTCCGATCGTTGGAAAGTTCAGTGATCAAAGGATCCATGAGATTTTCATGGACATGGAAAGGTGGTATCCAGACGATGAAAACCTTAAAGACATTCGCAAGTTGTATATTCCAAAGACAGCATATCTTGATATTGAAGTCAATGTTGATGATACTGGATTCCCAGAGGCAAAGGACGCAAGGAATACCGTCAACACCGTTTCTTTCATCAAGGATGATGTCGCGACTGTTCTTGGGTTGGCTGATCTTTCTCAATCTGATATAGACTGGATCCAAAAAGAGATTGACAAGCATTGTGAGCCGTTGGGCGTTAAGTACAAATTCGTTTACAGATACTTTGATTCGGAGGTTCATCTGTTACATTCATTGTTTTTCGATTACATAGCGAAGACACCTTGCATAACGGGATGGAACTATTTCGGATACGACTGGCCTTATCTTGTGAACCGTGCAGCCAATCTTGGTATAGACATATCGTCATTGTCCCCCACTGGGACATGGGTTCCGTATGTCTCAAAGGATCCAGCGATCGATAAGGTGACTGTTCCTATGCACAAGTGCATGTACGACTATATGGAGATCTATAAGAAACTCGATAGATCGATACAGCCTAAGGAAAGTAACAAGCTCGATTGGGTTGCGGACAGGGTCCTTGGAATCAAGAAGGTTGCCCATCAGCTTGGGTTCAAGGAGATGTGGGAACGCCAGAAGAAGGAGTATGTTTTCTATAACGCGATCGATAGTGTTTTGGTGAGAGAAATCGACAAGAAGCTCAAGACAAGCGCTGTCATGTTCGGTCTAGCTTCCCTTATGAATGTTCCGTTGTTGTCGTCGTTTGCATCATCCAAGAGTATCGAGATTGTGCAAGCCGAATACCTCTATAAGGAAAACAAGGTTTTTCCAGTTGTCAAGAAATCCCTAGAAAAGAAGGAATATGAGGGTGCGTTTGTGTTCCAGCCAATTCCAGGGATATACAGGAATGTGTACTGTCTAGATTATGCTTCGTTGTATCCGACAACAATGCGTCAGTTTAACATATCGCCAGACACTTTCCTTTTCAAGGACAAGAACTATACACCCAAGGATAACGAGATAAAGTGTGTGAATGGTTCCGTTTACAGGAATGACATAGAGGGTTTCATTCCTAAGATATTGGGGGATTTCTTCGCTAAAAGAAAAGCTTATAAGAAGGAGATGGTCAGGGCACAGAAGGAGAGATATAAGTTGGAGGAGATTCTCGAAAGACGAGAGAAGGAACTTTCTGAAAAAATGAAATAGTTTAAAATCAATAACTTATGATTACAGAAGGATTAAAATGTGTCCGTTGCGGACATGAACTTGAAGTAGAGGATATCCAAGATTTTGATGATGAAATAGGAACGACTACGATTTTGTTTTGTCCGTATTGTGGGGCGATATATGAGGAAACCGAGCCATTGGATGAGGATAAGCAGAATTATGAATTCTACAAGGATGGTATGGACATTTCTGGAAGGTTGGATGAACCAGATATCATGAATGGACATTGCCTGAATTGTGGGCATAAGGTTTCTATGGCAAACAATTTCATGCTTTCTGACTATGATGATACGGTTACTGAGGATGATGACAAGATGAACTTTGTCTTGAACGAGTGCCCATATTGCGGGATGAATGAGGTTCGTTGGGATAATTCCGATAATGAGAGTAAAGTTTTCCCTTATTGGACAGAAAATCAAAACGAAGATGGGCAGGAAGCGTAATGGTGGAAGTTTTTTCGAGAGTAATTCATTTGCCTTATTTTCCGACGATCCTGTTGTCCCTGTGGTGTGCCGTGATAACGATAGTACTAATTGTAAGGGGAAGACATCACAGGAAGTTCAAGAAGATGAACGAACTGGAACACAATCAGCTGATGAAAAACCAGAACACGTTGAATCAGCTAATAAAGAAGCTCACCGTGTTGCTAAAAGAGGATTCAGAGCTATCCAGAACGCTCAAGGCGACGGTCGTCCAGAAAATACTCCCGTTCGTGAGGAACGACATGGAGACGCGAAACCTGATAAAAGAGATAGAAAAGGCGGAGAGTCTGAAAAAAGAGGCGATGGATCAGTTAAGGGACAAGTCAAAAGAACTAGACGATCTAAACAGAAAGTACAGGAAATTGAAGGAGGATCTGGAACTGGAAAGGACAACAAAGCCTCTGGTGAAACTTTAGAAGAAAAGAAGGACGTTGACTATGACAAGTTCCCGTTGGTCGAGTTTGAACCTTCGTCGAAAGTTTTTTCCAAGAAGATAACTGGTAAACCGAGAGACACCGAAGATCCTTTCACGGTTGAAGTTGTCATAGACAATCTTAGGTATAGAGTATCGAGATGCTCAATAAAGGGGGATACTTATGTTCAGGGCTTGGACAGCAGGTTTATCGTCAGTAAATTGATTACTAAAAAATGAGGATTGCTCTTGGTGTTTTTATTGTTGTGATTTATATCTCATTGAAAATCTGGATCCTTATCGAGATTTTTCAGTTTGTTTTATATACTGTCTATTTTATTTTAAAAAAGAAACGTTAAACTAAAAATAAATAAAATGAACATGTATCAATGGGCAGAGAATGAGTGTAGACTCGCCTGCGGGAAAGAAAATCCAGATCATAATTTCGATAGTGACGATTTCGATTATGGATGTAGCTGTTACAAGTCAGCATTGAAAGCTTATAAATCTTTATTGGATGATGGACATAGCGGTATGTCTTTTAGTTTTACAAAAAGAATACTTGAAAGGCTTATGGATAATCAGCCGCTCACGCCGATAACAGACGATGATTTTTTTAGCGTAGAAAGAGGTACAGAAGAGTATCCTATGGAATCTGAGGAATATTTAAAGGAACGTGGATTGAAATCTGATCTTCAATGTCTTAGGATGAGCAGTCTATTCAGGACAGAAACGATCGATGGCTGCGTTAAGTATCATGACATAGATAGATATTATTATGTTGATGTTGAATGTCCGTCGGATACATATAGTTCTTCAGCTGATTTTCTTGATGAAATGTTTCCGATTACCATGCCGTATAATCCAGAGGTTGGGAAATACGTCATATATGCACAAACATTTCTAAGTGATGTAAACAAAGGTGATTTTGATACTAAGGGAATTCTTTATCTGAAAACTCCAAGTGGAGAAAAAGTTGATGTTGGAATATACATGACAGAAAAAGATGGAAAAATGGTTCGTATTAATAGGGATGAATATGAAGATTTGTTGAAACATCGTGTTGATAAGTTATACAAGAAAGTTGCTAACCATTTGCTTTGGACGCTTTTGTCAAATTCGGCATCAGACGAAGAGATCGAACGCCGCGAAAGAGCTTATAACGGACTTTCAACAACAATGAAGCTAGGGTTCGAGGAACATCTTTGTGAACTTTGCGAGTTTTTCGAAAACCCAGATCATTGGAAATATAATACATTCAACATTTCTCAAGCTCTTTGCAAAAACGACACAGAATGTTTCAAAGATGTACCAGAATTGGTTGAAATTTCAAATTATTTGCAAACGATTTTAAAGGTTATTGAATAATTTTATAATTTCTAATTTTTGGCGATCGATCCACACGGGTCGATCGCTTTTTGTTTTTACAAACATCCAAAACCATCAGATAAATAATATAAATGAAAAAAAATCAAGGTTTTGGCTACAATAAAATCAGATAGGGTTGATTATAAGAAGCTGTTGAACTGGATTGATTTTTTATTTGGATAAATAATAAAAGAAAAAAGATATAATTATAATGCCAAAGTTTTATTTGAGAAAAAATGAACAAGATAAACATCATATAAATGAAAATTATATGGGTAATGATGCAGATAAAATGTTGTATGCGTCTAAGGTGTTTGAACAAAGCATACAACAGTATGAGGAAATTATAAAAAAAGATCATAATAGGAAAGTTGAACTAGGAAGATCTTTTCTAGAACAATTAGCGAAGATGTTATACGAATTTCAAAAAACTTTGATAGATAATAAAAAATAGAATCATAAAATATATAAAAAGCGATCGATCCTATGGGGATCGATCGCTTTTATTTTTCGCCCCATCAAAAAACAGGCATAAATACCATAAATGAAGCATTTATAAGGTTTTGAGCACAATAAAATCAGATAGGGTTGATTATGAGAAGCTGTTGAACGGGATCGATCCAGTTAAGACGACAACATCTATACTTGACGTTCCGTCTGAAGCAGTCGTTCCCACTCCTTCAAACGTTGCTTCAGCCGTCGACTCTACTACACCTTCGGAAACGATGCAGGTGAAGATGTTCACGTTCGATTACGATTCTGTCAAGAAGGGCCTCAGGAAGAAGGCGAGAAAGAGTATTATAAACATCGTCCAGCATATCATCCCAGCGGATATCATAGAGGAAGCTTATATACAGGACAAGCTTGAACAGGATATAGAGACTCTTACGGAGCTTTACATGCAGCTTGAGCTTAATAAGATAATGCAGAGATCTCAGGTGGATCTTGTAGCTTCTGGTAACACTATGCCTAGGATGTACGAGGTGTTCGGTCAGATGACGGACAGGGTACAGTCGATCAACAAGCAGATAGTGGACACGGAGCAACGGATAAGGAAGACATATGTCGATCTGAAGTTCGAGATCAGGGACAAGCAGAGCGAGGAGTTTGGGGCCATTGGCGCGGCTGCTATAGAGAATCCGTCTGGAACCATGATCACGTCCACTAGGGATTTGATCGCTGGTGCTAGGAAACGCCACATAGATAAGATAAGCAACGCTAACGAAACAGAATTTGAGATACAGGAATGATAAGGGAAATATACATAAGGGATGAGAACGATCCCTATTTCAATCCTACGATAATAGATTACAGCAACGAGGTTGAGTCCGTCATATCACAGATAAGGATGATACTCGGAACGAAGAACGGAGATGTTCTTGGATCTTATGATTTCGGTGTTGATCTTGAGGATATGGTTTTCAACACTAGGTTCGCGGCGGATCAGGTTATGGAGAAGGTGAATGACCAGATTGACAAATATGTTAAGCATAGCGATCAGATTTACGTATACTGTGACATATCGTTCGGTGATTCTGGGATGGGGTATGACTATGCCATATTGGACATTTATATCAATGGTGTGAAGAGTATTGGTTTTGTAATAGACAAAAACGAATGAGTCGATGAATGGCAAAAGAACCTCAGCATGAAGTAAGGCGTCAGAGAAGAATATATTCAACAAAGTTGATCGATCAGCTTATCAAAGATCGACAGAATGGGTATGAGATAGACTTTGATCCTTTTTTCCAAAGAGATCTTGATCTTAGGGCGGAAGGCGTTCCGTTTAATATGACAGAATGGGAACTGAACGAATATCAAAAATGTTATGATGATCCGATTTATTATACAGAGAATTATGCGAAGTTCATGACGGATTATGGATTGTCAACGGTTGAATTAAGAGATTTTCAAAAAAAGATAATTTCTGCGGTAACAGCGGAAACTTATGATGCATCATCAGATTTGTTAATACCTGATAATCAGAATGTTATAATAATGGCTGCACGTCAGACGGGTAAAACCACAACAATTTCCGCTTTTT